>Ga0315543_1001191_pt1 | contig 28913 bp, 22 predicted proteins | sample SalMarSW160210MG_2_FD_203098 | JGI IMG/M metagenome (GOLD analysis project Ga0315543, IMG submission 203098) | Salt marsh sediment microbial communities from the Plum Island Ecosystem LTER, Massachusetts, United States - Salt Marsh Sediment SW1601-210 ... | reverse complement strand
GAAGGCCGTTAGACCACTGCCTGCCGTGCATAAGGCGGCCGGTAAATTCGTCAACAATCACGACTTTGCCGTCCATCACAACATAGTCTTTTTCCTTTTCGAAGACTATGTGAGCACGGAGACTTTGTTTGACTTTATCAGACCACCTCTCAACTGAAGCTTGATATTCATTGAGCGTCTTAAGTCCCAAAAGTTGCTGAGCATTTTTATCCCCTTCTTCATTTAAATGAACTGATTTTCGGTCGTACTCAACTTCATAATATTGTTTAGCGGATGTAAGTCGAGTTTGAAGATTTTCAATCTCCTGCCGGGTTTTTTCAATTACCGACCGTGCTTTTTGCAGACGCTGGTCGTCTTTGGCCTTTTTTGCTTCTGAAAGTTCGCCTTCGGCATTTGCGACTGTTTTTTGTGCCGAGTCGAGCTGCTGTTTTATACGGTCGTAATCGCTTTGCATTTTGATTATTTGCCTTGCAACGGTATCAGCTTTTTTATATCTGCTGACGTCGTCAAAGGCAGGGCCTGAAATAATCAGCGGCGTTCTGGCCTCATCTATAAGAATCGAATCAACCTCATCTATAATTGCGTATTCCAAAGGCCCCTGGGCAAGCTGCTCGACATATAGCTTCATATTGTCGCGCAGATAATCAAAGCCGAATTCGTTATTTGTGCCGTAGGTTACATCGCAGGCGTATTGGCCTTTCCGCTCATCGCCAGCAGTGTCCATATCGGCCTGGATTGCACCGACAGTAAGGCCTAACGCCTTATAAATTGGCCCCATCCATTCTGCATCGCGCCTGGCGAGATAATCATTGACGGTTACGATATGTACCTTTCTGCCCGTCAGATACACGAGATATACAGCAAGAGTGGCAACAAGGGTTTTTCCTTCGCCGGTTGCCATCTCGGCGATTTTGCCGTCGTACAGAACATTGCCGCCGACGAGCTGAACGTCAAAATGCCGCATATTGACATTCCGCCTGGCCGCTTCGCGGACAGCAGCAAAAGCCTCAGGAAGAATTTGCCGGGGGTTTTGACCCTGTGTGAGACGGTTTTTAAATTCTGAGGTTTTGGCCTTTAAAGCCTCATCATCAAGAGCTTGTAATGCCTCTTCAAAACGGAGAGCCTCGCGGGCAATGCGCATATAATTTTTGACAAGCCTTTCATTTCGCGAGCCGAAAAGCCTTACGAGCAGCCGACTTATTTTTCCCTGAGGCATATTAAACAATTCAGAATTTAAAATTTCAAAATCAGGCTTTATGCCCTTGTAACGTATTCGCCTGTCCGGGTATCGATACGGACAATATCGCCGACCTTTATAAAGGCCGGCACATTAACAACGGCGCCGGTATCCAGCGTTGCCGATTTTCGCTGGCCTGCAGGCCGTTGAACCTTTTATCTCAGGAGGCGTTTCGACAACAGTAAGGTCGACAGTATTGGGCAAAATAACCATAACCGGTTTGCCGTCATACGTACTGACCGCAATTTCGGTGTTTGGCTTGAGATATTTTTTGCCGTCGCCAAAGGCGTCATTGTCAAGCGTTATCTGGTCGTAAGTCTCAAGGTCCATAAGAATATGCCCGTTGGGCTGAGAATAAAGATACTCGTATTTACGCTTATCCAGAGTAACCTCTTCAATGGTTTCCTCGGACCTGATTCTTGCGTTCTGTATCAGGCCGTCAGCGATGCCCTTGATTTTTGTCTGATAAATGGCGCCGCCCTTGCCGAGCTTGACGTGCTCGAAATCTATAATTATATAGAGCTTTCCGTCAATAAGGACCGTCTGGCCCTTTTTCATCTCCGATGCCTTCATAATCCAATTTCTCCGAAACCTAAAATCCAAAACAGCAGTATCTCAGAAAAGAAATGGAATGTCAAGAATCGCTCTTACGTTGGGGAGACGACCGTAGAACGGTTGCGATTCCTCCTTCGCTAAAGCTACGGAGGACAGGTGTGAGGCTCGTATCGGTTGCGTCGAACGTAATTAAATGGGTGCCTGTCCCTAATTAAATGATTACGTCTTCTGTTTTTCATAAATCTGTCTCCTGAACTTTTTATCGTCTCAAGCGACAAATCCACCTTAATCATGCGCCCAGTTTTTGGGGAGTATTATACTTAGCGGTTAGGTTTTGATAATAGCTAAAACAAAATACCAATGAAAATACAAAAAATGCATTATTTATTCGGGCTTTACAACAGGAGGGCATAGGCAACAAGATTGTTACCCCACTGACCCTTCCTCGCAATCATACTAAGGAACTCTATTCCGAGATAATCGGGTAATCCGCTTGCTATTCGTAATAAACTCCTTGCACGCCGGATTTGCCAGAAATCACGACGATTGCCAAGACTGTAGTATTGTGTGTTATAATACTCACCAAACACAGCCACCGGCTTGAAACATTCAGACTCGAGAAGAGTGCTGAGACTTTTACGGTTGAAAGCATGTATATGTCGAGGGGGATCACAACAAAGCCATGGCTTTCGAATAAATCGCATCAAGGTTGCTGGAACGCTTGATCGTGACTTCGCAACCATTTTAAGATACTTACGGAGCCAGCTTCTACGGAAGAAATACTCCTTGCACTCTTGGTTTGGCGTGGTAATAATAGCTAATCCACCGGGAGAAAGCACTTCTTTGATTTTGCTCAACATTTTGCGAGGATCGGCATAGTGTTCAATTACCTGATTGCAGAAAACAAGGTCATATTTTGCATTAAAAACATAAGAAAGGGGATCATGGCAGATAACGTTTATTGAATCACCAAATTTTTCAACAGCGTAGTCGCATGCCTGCCGATCTATATCAATAAGAGTAGTTTTACAGCCGAGCATGCTAAATGCATTTGAATAATATCCTACCCCTCCCCCCCAATCTAAAACAGAAAAGGGCGAAGAAATGCCAACAAACTTGTGAATGTCACGAAGAATTTTTTTAGTATCTTCCAAAACATAACTTAACTTAACATTATGCTCTTCGCTTTTTGGTTTTCCAAATAAAAAGCCATCATAGAACCGCATGATTTCCGTGGTATCCGGTAACGGAAGCGATGTTACAAGCCCACACTCAGGGCAACCGTAATAGTCATATTTGTCAAATCTACTGGCAGTATGCCTTAGTATATTACCACAAATAAAGCATCTTTTTTGATCAGTTGACATTGTTCTCCAAATACCTTTCGTTTAGGTGGTTGATAGATATTGTTTTGTTATAATTGGGATTTCCCATTTAAATCTGCTCAGCTACACCGCTGAGTCTCATTTCTAATAGAATATCAAACCTATCTTAAAAAACAAGATTTTATATCGACTATAAAACAAGCAAAAACCTATGGCGTTGCCTTTGTAAAATCGCCGAATTCTGTTTCAAACCTGCTGAAAATCAAGAAAAACAGTTTTTTAATATACGGGTTTTTGCGGTAAAATAGCGTGAAATGCAACCCCGCACCTATAAAGATTCCATTAATGCTTTTATCTGTTTCTGCCTTCTTTTCTGAATTCCAGTAGGTTATCAATCAGAATAAAAATAGGTGCGGGGTTGCATTTTATCCATTATCCGTTATATTATGTCGCCTTGACGTATTGTGAGGCTGTTAATTGATAATCCTAAATTGACAGGTGAGAAAATGGCAGAGTTTGTGAAATCGGATATGGAAGGTATTGTGCCTGAAAGGACGCCCAAGGACCCATTTTTGACTGAATTGGCAAGGCTGGCGAGGCAGCACAACAAGATAGCGACGGAGCTTTATGAGTATTATAGCGTCAAGCGGGGTCTGCGAAATGCGGACGGCACGGGCGTACTTGTCGGCCTTACGGAAATCGGCGATGTTCACGGCTATATCGTCAGCGAAGGAGAAAAAGAGCCGGTCGACGGCAGGCTCAGATATCGCGGCATTGATATAGAGGATGTCGTTGCAGGCTTCCAAAAAGAAAAGCGACCCGGTTACGAGGAAATAGCTTATCTTCTCCTGTTCGGCCAGCTTCCAAAGAAGGAAGATTTGACGAAATTCTGCCGGTTTTTGGGCAGAAACAGAAAGCTTCCTGAGGGATTTACCGAGAATATGATTCTTAAATCACCCAGTGATAATGTAATGAATAAATTGGCACGAAGTGTCCTTGCCGGTTATTCGTACGACAAGACTCCGGAAGACCGCTCACTCAGGAATGTTTTGCGGCAGTGCATCGGACTGATTGCGAGATTTCCGGTATTCGCAGCGTATAGCTACCAGGCCAAGGTTCATTACTATGATAGCCGGAGCCTTTATATTCACGGTCCGGATGAAAAACTTTCAACCGCTGCGAACTTCCTGAGGCTTATAAGACCGGACAAAAAATATACCAAAACCGAAGCCGAGTTGCTCGATTTGTGCCTGGTGCTGCACGCCGAGCACGGTGGAGGAAATAACTCGACCTTCGTCGCACACGTTGTTACCTCTGCAGATACCGATGTTTATTCATCTGTTGCCGCTGCTATAGGCTCGCTGAAAGGCTACAAACACGGGGGGGCAAATATCCAGGTCGTCGAGATGATGGAGGACATCAAGCAAAATGTCAAAAATTATGATGATGAAGGCCAGGTCGCCGATTACCTTGTGAAGATAATCAAACGCGAGGCATTTGATAAAACAGGTCTGATTTACGGGTTCGGTCATGCGGTTTATACGTTATCCGACCCCAGAGCGGTACTGCTTAGAAAGCAGGCGGCAAGGCTTGCAAGGGAAAAAAACCTTGATTGGGAGTTTGAACTTTATTCTTTGGTTGAAAGACTTGCTCCGGAGGTTTTCAGGAAGGTTAAACGGTCCGACAAGACAGTATGCTCCAATGTGGATTTATATTCCGGCTTTGTTTACAGGATGCTCGGTATCCCGGCGGAGTTATACACGCCTCTTTTTGCGGTTTCGCGGGTTGCAGGCTGGTGCGCACATATTATTGAAGAAAGCGTCAGCGGCGGACGCATAATCAGACCGGCGTATAAAAATGTTGCTGAAAAGAGAGAATATATACCGCTGTCGAAAAGATAAAATATCTGCTTACTTCACAAATGCTTTAACATCGTTATTCCATACAGATTTTGCAGACGCCAAATCGACAGTAAACGTTTTAGCCGGGATGGCGATGTCTATTTCAACGAGGTCTATCTGAGCCGTGAGTTTAACTGAACTCTTGTCGGCTGGATCTGTTCCAATTATTTCTATTATTTTGGGCCAATATGTTTTCTTTCCGTCCAGAATAATGGTTTGATATTCGCTGATTGATATTGATAATGATTGTGCATTACCGTCAATTCCAATATTCTTTATTTTTTCAACAAGACCATTTGGGTCAAGATAAAGATATGAATCAAATCTGGCATTATCTATCATTCGAGCGGGTATCTTAATAGCTTTTCGCGAACCGTCCGAAAGATCGAGATATTCGGATTTTGCCAAAGTATTTTGCCACCTGTCAGAATTTAAAATATCTCTGAATCTGAGCGGGCATATATGGTACTTATTGCTGTTATCTTTTAGAAATAATAATGGTGCTAACAACGGGTTCTCTGGTGTTAAAGGAAATCCATTAGGTTCAATTTCGCCGTAACTTGCGGTTTTAGATTGTCTTTCAAATGTATAAAACGTCTGCCCATTATAGGCATATTCCCAAGCGGAGCCTGCTACGGGGCCATTCGCATCAATGAAACCATATACAGTTTTATAACGGCCATTACTATCTTCCCAATGTTCGTAATCAATTAGTATCACTGCTGTATTTGGGGAATCGGTAAGGCCGCTTTCAACAAGCATAGAGCTTTTAACGTGCAGTGTTTTTATCTTTTGGTATTGTTCTCTCATAGGAGCTAACTTCTCCCATGCATCTTGGCTTGCATAACATTGCTTTGCATTCATCAGCAAGGAAAAAAGACAAATCACACTGACCAAAGTCAGTTGTAGCTGGGTGACCATACCAAAATTTTTTGACTTATTTTGCGATTTCATTTAAATATCTCCATATCATTACTATTTTCATAAAAAACCTGGCTCAGGTCAATCACTGACATCAGCACGATTCTCCAGCCAAACTGGGTCCACAACTTCCAAGTATAATGATTATGCCTAGCACAACCTTAACACATTGAGCGCAACTTGTACCTAAAGCAGTCCATCCATGAGGATTTTCTTCATTACTCACTGTAGGACGTGAAGTTGGCCGAGGGACACAAGTTCCCGTCGAACAAGAACCTGAACAAGTTGTGGTGTTATAACAAGTACAGCCGGTTACGGGTTGTGAATACAATGCAAATACAATAATCATCAAACATATCAACATTTTTTTAGCACTCATTTTTTATTCTCCTAATATGTTTTTACTTTTACAACGTTCTTTCCGAAGACGAATGGCTTCTGCATAACTGCCATCAGAGTTTTTTGAGAGAACATCGTTGAAATATGGCAGAGCTTTTTCGCTTTGTCCCAGAAGGATATAACAATCGCCACAAAAATATTTCGCCTGTGTAACGGCGGCAGAAGAGGGGAATTGCTGAATAATTCCTTCATATACACAGAGGGCTTTTTTAAAACATTGAACAGCCTCAATATCAAGACCATCCTGCTTTTTTGAAAGGCCTTGAGTGTAATAGGTACCACCCAGACGTAATAACACAAGAGATAGTTGAACTGCTGCTTTGTCTGCGTATGAGCTGTCAGGATAGTTTGTCACTATATACTGATAAAGGTCTTTCTCTTCTTCGAACCTGCCAGAGTAGCCATACCTCTGTGCAATCCAGTAAAGCGCCTCCGGCAAATCAGGATTGCCGTTAAAATCGGCAATCAGTTTATCAAGAGACACATTAACTTCATTGCAATCTTCCAATACAATAAGAGACCTGATTTGTGCCCGCTGAATATCCAGCTTTGCCTTGCCTGCGATTGAACTATCAGGATAATTTGTCATTATTTGCTGATAGATATCATTTGCTTCTTTGTATCTGTCCTGCCATTCGTATCCACGTGCCAAGCGGTAAAGCATATCCGGCAAATCAGGCTGACTGTTAAAATCGGCAACTAATTTATTAAGAGCCTCTTTAGCTTTGTCGTAATTCTGTGACACGATAAAAGACCGTACTTGTGCACTTGGGTAGCCTAATTTCGCTCTGCTGGCAACAGAACTGTCGGGATATTCCTCTATTATCTGCTGATAAAGGCTTTTTTCTTCTTCGTATTTTTTTGCGTAGCCATACCTTTGTGCAACCCAGTAAAGCGTGTCGGGCAAATCAGGATGTTCGTTAAAATCGGTAATCAGTTTATCAAGAGCTGTACCGGCCTGGCCGTAGTCCTGTGATACGATAAGAGACAAAACTTCCGTCCGCCGGCACCCCAATCTTGCCTTATTGGAATAATAATTGTCAGGCCAATTTTGTATCAGTTTTTGATAGACGTTTTTTTCTTCTTCGTAGTTGTTGGACCATCCGAAATGTCGTGCAATCCAGTAGAGTGCCTCCGGCAAGTCCGGCGATTGTGAATAATCTACAAGAAGTTTATCCACGCTCTCGGCGGCCGATTCCATCTGGCCAGACTTAATCAGGGCTATTATACCGGTTTTATCCTGTTCTAAATCGCCTGCAAGGCACACACTAAACAGTAAGCCTGATAATAGACACACTAACAGCCTGTTTTTGGGGAAATGTTTTTTGCGCATCGCACAATCTCCCAAACTCTAACTTTTTGTTAGTATTCAACGCACTCAATGTGCATTACCCTAATGGGCCCAGCACATCCCATCTCGCCTTCTCGGATAGAATCCTAATTTTGCCCTCTAATATTGTCAACACAAATCTTTAGAGATTTTTGTTTTACAGAAATATGTAATTGTCACTGCCGGCGGTTTTTTTTACCACATATTAACACAAAATCTTTCCTATTTTGTTTTTTCGTTACATATTATCGCTAAAATTGGATTTTCAGTACTTGGTAAATTGCCCCAGTGCCATTTCGATTTTTTAAAAAAATTTTTATTTTTAATTTTCTTATCTTACCATTCACCGGGCATCAGGGCGTCTGAAACAGGTTTGTTCCACCAGGCAGGATCTCTTAGGAACTGTTTGGTCATCATCGCAGCATTTACGCCGTCGCCTGCGGCAGTCGCAAGCTGCATAGCAGCTCCAGTTCGGCAGTCCCCGGCAACGAATACGCCGGGCACCTTTGTCCGCAAGAAACCGACATCACATTTGACAAAACCTGCCTCTGTAAGGTCAATAAAGCCTGCCAGAAATGCGGTATTGGGAATCATACCGATAAAAATAAAAACACCGTCGCAGGGCAGGTCTTCTTCTTTATTTGTTTTTACATTTTTAAGCCTGACTCTTTCAACTTTTCCGCTGCCCTCGATTGCAGCAACAACTGTATCAAGTTTCAGTTTAATATTGCTGTTTGGATTATTGACTTTCTGCATAAGCTCTTCGAGGAGGACTTTTGTCGCTCTGAATTCCTGCCGTCTGTGGACAAGCGTAAGCTGAGCTGCGAATTTTGCAACGTGCAGGGCTTCTTCGACAGCGGTATTGCCGCCGCCGACTGCGACTACTTTTTTGTCTTTAAAAAACGGCGCATCGCAGGTGCCGCAATAACTTATACCGGCGCCCGCATTTCTGAATTCTTCTTCGCCGGGAATGCCGAGTTTGCGGTAATCGCTGCCGCAGGCAATAATTACAGAACGGCCGACAAAGCTTTGCTTGCCGCAGTTTACCTGTATTTTGCCATCTGAAAGCCGGGTAAGGTTTTTAACCTCGCAGCCGGTTTTGAATTCAGCACCGAAATTTTCGGATTGTTTCTTCATTTTCTCAATCAGGTCGGGGCCGGAGATTTTTTCAAAGCCGGGATAGTTTTCTATCCTGTCGGTGCTTATTATCTGGCCGCCTGGAGAAAATTTTTCCAGAACGACAGTTTTCAGCCTGTCTCTTGCATTATAGAGCGCCGCTGCAAGACCTGCAGGGCCGGCCCCTATGATGATGGAATCGTAAACGTCTGCCATTTTTAATTCCTTTTTTAGTCTTTGGATTTTTCATTAACATATTGCTCTATTACCTCCAGTTTTTCCAGCCAGGCTGGAAAATCCGCAACAAGGAGGTCTCTTTGAGTTTTTTCGAGTTTGTATGAAAGTTTGCCGCGTGCCTCGCTGAGCGAAATTTTGCCATCACTGTCAAAATATGTTGTTTGCTCGCTTGTGTCTGTGCCGAAAAATGCAATTTCTACGGCAGGGGCGGCATTTGGCTCGGCATCTTCTTGCGGCCTGGCTCTTGTGAGGAGAGCCGGTGTAATTCGGCTGTCTGAAAGAATCAGGTCAACCATAACAGAGTTGAAGCTGCTTTGCTGAAAACCTTCAATGAAGGCATTGAAAAGGATTTCCGGCAGCATCGTTGAAGTAAAGGCGAATTTTTGCATGATATTTTTTTGCGGTACAGAAGTTGCCGAAGTCAGAACGGTAATCATACCCTGCTGGTCAAGTTTGAGGCTTGTGGTCAGGTCGCGGTTGATTAAAAGATTACTTTGCTGTGAGACCCACCTGAAGCTTCGCAGGTTCGGCTCGGAATGGAACAAACTCCGTTCGGCAAAGGAATTTATACCCGAATGGATAAAATACAGACTGACTGCCGTAAGCGAATTGGCATCGCGCCTATTGTTTTTTAAGCTGATTGCGTCGGTAATAAAGCCCAGATTCCGGCCGGTATAATCTTTTATATAGTAGTAATTCTGCCGGGTGTTTTTTTGAAAAATATCTGCAAGGGTCTTTAGGCGGAAATTATCCAGTAGTTCGCGCCCGTCGGCCAGCGGACTGGCCGGTGTAAAAGTTGCCGAAGCGGCAAGAGACCTGAAGATTTTTTCTGCGGGGTCGATATTTCGGCCTTTTTGAGCCACTTCGAGCGATAAAGTTCTTCCGTCCGGCAGCAGGACTATCCCGCTGAAAAGCAGAGTTGCTTTTTTTTCAGAGAATATTCTGGCATAATCAAAGGTAAATTGTCCCAACTTTTCCGAGCCGGTTTTTTCGATAACGCCTTTCATGTCCGAAGCCTGGGCGTGAAATTTTTCATCGACCGTTTTTTCAAACGGCACAATAAAATACCGCCAGTTTATCGACATAGCCGCATCGCTTCTTATACAAGTAAGCCGAAATTCATTATCATTATATCTAAAGCCGTCTGAGAGCCGCGAAAAGCCGCCGCCTGCCGGAACAGAGACAGCCAGGCCGCAACCGGGCAGCGAGACAGGTTTGGACAGCTTGAAACGGCTTTGCGAAAGGACAATCAATTCTGCAAATAAGAAGCCTACCAGGAGTAGAACAAGTAGTGCAATTTTGTCGAAGCCGAAACGTCTTAATTTTTCGCTGTCGGTCATTTTTTTTCCTGTTCGAGACTGTCGGGCAAGGTTTCAACGAAATCTCTGATTTGGTCGCGTGTTTTTCTGAAAGTATCCATTATTATTTCTTCTGCACCAATAAGAACAGTCGGGTCTGCAAAAGGTTTGTGCACGAGTGTGACTTTGCCGTGGAAAGCAGGACAGAACTGGCGGGCATTGTCGCAAAGGGTGATTACATAATCAAAGTCAATACCGGTAAGATCGCTGACGTGTTTTGAATGATGGTCTGAAATATCCACGCCCGCTTCAGTCATAACCTGTATCGTGCGGGAGTGCACCTTTGTAGGAATTATGCCTGCCGAAAAGGCCTCTATGCGGTCGCCTTTGAGTTTTTTTGCCCAGCCTTCGGCCATCTGACTGCGGCAGGAATTGCCGGTGCACAAAAACAATATCTTCAATTTTTCCTTTTTATCAGTCAATTGCAAACCCGAAACTGTAAAACTTGTAATTATCTTAATAACTCGACAGCAGATTTTCCAGCCAGAAAACCGCTGGAAAATGCAAATTGAAGGTTATATCCGCCGCAGGGGCCGTCAACATTGATTACTTCACCTGCAAAAAGCAGGCTTCTGGCCAGCTTTGACTGCATAGTTTTAGGGTCAATTTGTGCCGTATCGATGCCGCCTCTGGTAACGGTGGCCTTTTCAATGGTTTCGGTGGATACTGCTGTGAGTTTAAGGCATTTGAGCTTTTCAATAATGGTTTTTCTGCCTTTTTTTGTAAGTTGTCCCGCTGCGGCATCGGCAAACCCGCCGGCGCCGCGAATAATTTCTGCAAGGGCTTTAGGCACATATTTGGCAATTATCGAGGTAATATTTCTTTTTGGATATTGTGTAATATTTTTTGTAAGTTTTTTATCAAGCTGCTGGTCCGTTATATTGGGCAGCAAATCGATTGATAGCTCGACCCTGTGGTTTTCGTTGAGCCGATCTGTAATAAGCCGGCTCAGGTCAAAAACAGCAGGCCCGCCTATGCCGTTGTGCGTGAAAATCATCGGGCCTGAAGAAGATATTTTTTCATCATTTATTTTGTCCGCTAAGGGATGCCTTACGGCACAGGATATAGAAACATTTTTAACGCCCACGCCTGCAAGAGCGGAGCAGAATTTTTCAGCTGTAACAAGCGGTATAAGACAAGCCTTTGGCGTTATGATATTATGTCCGAAACTTTCGGCAAATTTGTAGCCATCGCCGGTTGAACCCGTCCGCGGCCAGCTTATACCGCCTGTGGCGATTATTACAGATTTTGCTGCAATTTTAAATTTTTCGGAAAGTATTTTTATTCTTTTTGACCGATTGAACCTTTGTGCCGTAAAATATACTGACGTTAAGCTTTTTCAATTCATCAAGCAGCACTCGTTTGACTTCTCCGGATTTGTAACTTTTTGGGAATACGCAGCCGTTGGTTTCTCGGATTGTTTGAAGGCCGCAGCAATGAAAAAACCGGCGCAGTTTCTGCGGCGGAAATTCGCAAATGCAATGACGAACAAACCTGTCAAAGGGCTTATATGCCTTTATAATCTCATCGGTTGCTGCCGTATGCGTCAGGTTGCATCTGCCGCGGCCGGTCAGCAGGAGTTTTCTGCCTGTGGTAGTGTTCGATTCAATGATAATAATTTTTTTTGAACTGTTTGCTGCCCGGAGGGCTGCCATCATACCGGCAGGACCGGCGCCAATTATGCAAATGTCTGTTTGAATCATAATTATTTTGAAAAAAGGTAAATTTCAGCTTAACATAATCAGCCCTGGATTTACAGGTCTATAATGAAAGAAAATCCTGAAAAAATCAATATAAATGAAGGCGGACCCCGGCAGGTTTTGAAAATTGCTTTTCCGCTGATTTTGAGCACCTCTGCGATGACGCTGCAGATGTTTATCGATAGGGTATTTCTAATGTGGTACGACCGCGATGCAATGTCTGCGGCAATGCTGGGCGGGATACTCAGCTTTGTATTCTTCAGCTTCTTTCTCGGCACAGCTACTTACGCAAATACGTTTGTCTCGCAGTATGACGGGGCAAATATGAAGAACCGCATTGGTCCTGCAGTCTGGCAGAGCGTTTATTTTGCCGTCGCTGCAGGGCTGATAATGGCGGTGATTTCTCTCTTTAGCAGACCGCTTATAACTCTTGTTGGTCATGAGCCTGCAATAGCAAATTATGAGCTTGTTTATTTCAGGATTCTTCTGGTCGGAGCGATGCCGGGAATTGTTGACTCATCTCTTTCCTGCTTTCTGACGGGCAGGGGAAAAACATGGACTGTGATGTGGGTCAATGTTGCAAAAACGGCGGTGAATGTCGTACTGGATTACGTGATGATTTTCGGCAGATTCGGTTTTCCCAAATGGGGCATTGGCGGCGCCGCGGCAGCGACCGTTATCGCCAATTTGTTTGCATGCGCGATTTATTTTACCATTTTTTTACGGCCTGCTTATCGCAAAAGCTTTTGCACTGCAAATTATGCCTTTGAAAGGGGACTTTTCGGCAGACTGATGAAATTCGGCCTGCCCAGCGGCGTGCAGTTTATGCTTGATATATTAGGCTTTACGCTTTTTGTTGTTTTTATAGGTAGAATAGATGCGGTTAGTTTTGCTGCTTCATCGATAGTTCTTCAGATTAATACTCTTGCGTTTGTGCCGATGATTGGTTTAGGTATTGCAACGACCATACTGGTCGGCAGGGCCTTAGGAGCTGATAAACCTCATATCGCCCAAAAAGCTACGTATTCAGCGGCATATATTACGTTTGGTTATATGACTGTTATTGCCGCCGGGTACTGGCTTTTTCCAAATGCGTTTATGCTGCCGTTTGAATTAAGGGCATCGGCACAACAGATGGAAGTAATACGGCCGATAGCCCGGGTGCTGCTTTACTTTGTGAGTTTTTACTGCCTTTTTGATACAGGCAATATAATTTTTTCAGCAGCTCTCAAAGGTGCAGGAGATACGAGATTTGTGATGTATGTTTCAATTGTGCTTAACTGGCTTATAATGGTTATTCCGAGCTGGGCGGCAATAACATTTCTGCATGGCAGGGCGCGGCTTTATGCGGCATGGCTTGCCCTTACCGCTTATGTCTGCGCGCTGGCGATATTATTTTTCCTGCGTTTTCTTGCAGGCAAATGGAAATCGATGCGTGTGATAGAGAAAGTGCCCGCTCTGCCGGGCAGTATCCCTGCTCTGCCAACTGTTGAAACGGAGTCTATTTGAAATTATGAGGTTTTTTATTCAAATTCGATGTGGGTTTTGAATTTTGCATCGTCGGTTTGAGGAAAATCGTCGCGATAATGGACGCCTCTGCTTTCGGTTCGTGCCTGGGCCGCCTTTGCCATCAACAGACAGACGGTAAGCATATTCTGACACTCCCAGCCGACCGGCGAATCAAAAACCTTATCTAAAACATACCGCTGCCAGAACGAGATAATTTCCTGCGCTTCGGTAAGCGGTTTTGCAAAGCGGATTATTCCGACGTTTCGCCACATAAGCGATTTTAGCGAATTAAGGACATCGCCGGTGTCAAGTCTGCTCCTGTCGGATTGCGGAATATCATAACGGAATTTTTGCAGGCCCGTGGCGCTGTTGATATGTTTGCTGTGTTCTGCAGCCTGCCGACCTGCAATTTTGCCGAAGACAAGGCCTTCCAGAAGTGAATTGCTGCCCAGCCGGTTCGCTCCGTGCAGGCCTGTCGAGGCAACTTCACCGCAGGCAAAAAGATTTTCAATATTTGTCCGTGCCAGGCTGTCTGTCTTTACGCCGCCAACCATATAATGAGCGCTGGGACGGACGGGTATAAGGTCTTTATTTATGTCAATGTCAAAACTTGCGACAAGTTCACTGATGAGCGGGAACCGTTTTGCCAGGTAATTCTTATCGAGGTGCCGGACGTCCAGAAAAACGTGAGTCGAACCGGTTTTAAGCATCTGTTGAAGGATAGCCCTGCTGACAATATCGCGAGGCGCAAGCTCCGCATCGGGATGATATTCGGTCATAAAGGCATTGTTATTTATGTCCCGCAGGACGGCGCCTTCGCCGCGAAGGGTTTCGGTAATCAGTGCTCGCGATGCACCTGCGATGTAAAGCGTTGTAGGATGAAACTGCATAAATTCCATATCTTGCAGGACAGCACCTGCACGAGTCGCCATTGCAAGACCGTCGGCAGTGGCTCCATCGGGATTTGTTGTCTCGCGATAAAGCTTACCTGCACCGCCGGTAGCGAGAATAGTTGTCTTTGCCCAGATAATTTCCGCTGCAGCCGCCGCATTTTGGCCGATTACGCCGAGACAAACCCCATCATCGTTTGTGATAAGGTCTATTGTATAGTAGTTTTCGATAAGGGTTATGTTATTAAACTGTCTGACCTTGTTTAAAAGCGCCTGTGCGATTGCTCTGCCGGTGTTGTCGCCGAGGGCGTGAGCAACGCGTGCGTAGCTGTGGCCGCCTTCAAGCGTAACCGAGATTGAGCCATCTTTTGTTTTGTCAAATTCGGTGCCCCATTCGAGCAACTCCTTTACAAGACCGGGGCCATTTTTTACGACCTGCTCGACAGTATCGCGGCTGCATAAACCGCAACCTGTCGTCAGCGTATCTTCTATGTGCGAAGCGAAACTGTCGGCGCTGCCGAGCACAGATGCAATACCGCCCTGAGCGTTCCAAGTGTTACTGTCCTGCGGTGTTTTTTTGCAGACCAGCATAACTTCGCAGCCGCCTGCCGCCGCTTCTATGGCTGCGCGTAAACCTGCTATACCTGCGCCGATTATCAGACAATCCGTAAAAAGCTGCTGTGTCGCAGCAGTATTTACCGGCACAAGATAGCGACGTAAATCAGACCGCTTCAGGATTATTGCCTTGTCGTTCATCTTCGTTCAATTATTTTCAGCCAGTCGATATCACTAAGACTATCGAGCACGATATCGCCGATAATGCCTTTTTCGATATTTGTCTGATAATCGTAAGGCACAACTGTGAGGATTTGCGTTCTGCCGACCTCGGCAATAACGGCTGGGCCGGTTCGCTCGGCGTAATCGGCTTTTGATTCATCATAACCGCTTATTATTATCCCGGCAAGCGGCAAATTCGCACTTCTTATTGCATCGATGGTCAGCAGCGTATGATTTATTGTGCCAAGATTTGGTCTTGCAACGATTACAACCGGCAGGCCGATAGCCTTTGCGATAGTCAGCACATCCAGCCCGTCCGTTATCGGTACGCGGATTCCGCCGATGCCTTCGACGATTATACAATCGGTTTCTGAGCAGATGTAATTATAGGCAGCAATGATTTTTTCAAGGTCGACTTTTTTATTTTCTAATTGCTCGCAGGCAAAAGGTGCTGCAGGTGTCCCGAACGTTGCAGGATTGATTTTATCAAGACTAAATTCGCTGTCGGCGCAGTATGCCAAAAACTCCGCATCCCCGCTTACAAAACCTTCTCTTTGGTGTCGGCAACCTGTCGCGATGGGCTTGAATACACCGACCTTTTTGCCTGCCTGTTGCAGAATTTTTGCAATTGCTCCTGCAATCAGGGTTTTCCCCACGCCGGTATCGGTGCCGGTAATAAATAAACCTTTACTTTTCAACAAATCAGTGTTCATATTAACCATCCAATTATGCCGACCAGCGGGGCGTTTGGCAATGCTTTCCTTGACAGACTGCAAATAAAGTGCTTAAATACCGTGAAAGTTTACATACAAAACTGGGATTATTCTTTTGAATGTTTTAGTTTTTAATTGCGGCAGCTCTTCGCTTAATTACAAGATTTTCCAATTAGGCGATAATAAAGATGATAAAGTTATTTTGGCCGGCAAGGCTCACCGGATAGGAGTCATCGGCACAGAATCGTCTTTTATCGAGCATGAATTTGAGGGAAAAAGTCAAAAGATTACAGTTTCTCTTGAAAATCACAGACAGGCTGCCGCCCTGATTATAAAATATATAAGAGAAGAGAAAAATATCGATATCGGGCTGATAGGGCACAGATTTGTTCATTCCGGCGGGTATTTTAATAAATCCGTTTTCATAGACGACAAATCGCTGAAAAAACTGCGGCAATGCCGGCCTTTTGCGCCTATACATAATCCGATTTCATTATCCGTTATTGATGAATCAAAAACGGCGTTTCCGCAGTTAAAACAGTATGTGGCTTTTGATTCCGCATTTCATTCGACCATTCCTCCCTGTGCGTATACTTATCCATTGCCTGAAAAAATCGTCAAAAAGTTCAGGTTCAGGAAATATGGTTTTCACGGCCTGTCATATCTGCACACTATGCACCAGACCGCCGAATTTTTACAGACGAGCCCTGAGCAATTAAGGATTGTTGCCTGTCATCTTGGCACAGGCGGTTCGAGCGTAGCGGCAATCCAAAACGACCGGTCAATTGATACATCTATGGGTTTTTCTCCGCTTACGGGACTTGCGATGAGCACCCGATGCGGAGATATCGACCCGATGCTTACCATATACCTGATGAGTGTTTATGGTTATCGTGCGGATGAAATGCAGGAACTGCTGGAAAAGAAAAGCGGCCTTCTCGGCATTTCAGGCTTTTCAAGCGATATAAGAGATATAATAAATATTACTTCCAAAGGCGAAAAAGAACAGGCTGAGCCGGCATTAAATATGTATGTCCATCGAATTAAGAAGTATATCGGTGGTTATATAACAATAATGGGCGGTCTGGATGTTCTGGCATTCACCGATGATATTGGAGTAAGCAACTGGCTGGTGAGAGAAAAAATATGCGACAGTATGAATTGGTGCGGGGTCGGTCTGGATAAAGAGATGAACCGCCGGGCAGACAGCGAAAAAACATACAGAATTAACAAAAAAGACTCGAAGGTAAGTATTCTCACAGTGCCGCCCGATGAGGAGAGAATCATTTTTCTGGAAGGGGCCAAATTACTTCAAACGCTGAAAGAGAAAAGCCGATGATATTGCTTTTTGATAATGATATGTCAAATTTAAGTTTCTGCCGGGCGGAAAACAGCCGTTTCCATTCGGAAACGCGAGCATTTTCCACAGACTGTTGCGACGATATCGTCAAAAACATAGGCGATACTGAGAAAATCGAAGCTGTCGGCTATCTTTTGCGGCACAGCACAGAGCCTTTTGAAAAACAGGTTGTTTCTTTGTCTCCACAATTGCTCGGCAGCCTGCGGCAGAATACCGGTTTTTTCCCGGAATACAGCGACGTGACGTTTAAAATTATTGATTGCTGTATGGGGAAAATGCCTAAGGCGGCGCACGTTTTAATTTATGATACCGCTTTTTTTAATAGACTGCCTCCCGAGGCCGGCACTTATGCAGTTCCTTATGAACTGAGCAAAAAGGGAATAAGAAGATATGGCGGCTTCGGGTTGTTTCATTCATGGGCAGTTGAAAATGTTTTAGCTTCCGCGAAATCGCCGCTGTCTAAAATCATATCTGTTTATATCGGAGACCATACAAATGTTGCGGCTGTGAAAGATGGAATTGCCGTAGAGACAAGTATGGGCTTTACGCCGGTGGAGGGGATTTTATCCTCTACAGGCTGCGGCGATATTGACCCTACGATTGTTTTTTACCTGCAGTCGGTGGGGATGACCTTTAGTCAAATAACCCAGCTGCTTTCCTGCCAAAGCGGTTTGACCGCTCTTATGGGCAGGCAGGCAGGTTTGGCAGATGTTATCAATGCCCCGGCCTGCACTGCAAAAGACGCCGCTCTGGATATTTACAGCTATCAGGTCAAAAGATATATAGGCAGCTTTATTGCTGTGCTTGGAGGCGTTGATGCCGTTATTTTTCTTGCCGATAAGCCCGATTTATACAGCCTGGTTATTTCCCAAATCTGCCGCCAACTGGAATTTGTCGGCTTAAAATATAATATACCCGCTAATAAAGAAGATTTTTTGCAGGATTTGACAGATAATGCTTCACTTGTAAAGGTTTTCTGTTTAAAGTGTAACAAATGGGAAATTATGGTTCATAATATCAGACGATTGCTCGATAAGGAGAAATAAAAATGAAAGATGAAAAAAGATTTCTTGTTGATGTAGGTATGAAAGATTTGCCTTTCCCGATAAGGGCGTTGTCGCAGGCCGACCCGAACGGTCAGTTTACAATAGCCAATATTTCAGTCGATGCCAAAATAATGCAGCAGTTTGAAGCCAGGTGGATTGACCAGTTCATTATTATTCTCCATCAGCACCGCGATATAATAGGCACGAAAACAATTGCGACAAATGTCTGGGATTATCTTGAAAAATTGAAAGCCACCACCGCCCGGATAACCTTTGATTATCCGTTTTTTGTGGAAAAGCTGACGCCGGTATCCAAAGAAAAATGTCTTGTCAGATACTTATGCAGGTATGTTGCCAAGGCTCACGCAACAGAAAAAAAGGCGAGGATCATATTCAAAATCGCAGTTCCCTGTATTACGACATATCCGACGTCGCATTCGGAAACACAAAAAAGTCTTTTCGGCCAGCTTAGTATTATAGAAGTTGAAATCGATTCGAAAAAGGATGTTTATCCTGAATCGATAATAAATATGGTTGATAAGCATGCGTTGATGCCTGTTTATTCTTTTCTGACTGAAAAAGACCAGGAGTTTGTCATAGACAAGATACATTCGCAGAGCAAGACGAGCGTTGTTGTGATTGACGAAATAAAGGATGAACTTGCCAGAGATGCCAATATCAACTGGTATTCGGTCCGCAGTTCAAATTACGGAATGCTCCATTCCTATCAAACGGTAATTGGGACTGAAAAAAGTATGTGGGTGCCGTTCAGCGGCTACAGTGAAGAAGTGTAATTTCTGGCAAATCATTTTTGATTGTGTCGTAAACGATATCAAGAAGTTTTCGCAGGGTATCCAAATCAATTGCCACCGGCGGCATAAGGACAATTACATCTGACAGCGGCCTCATCATCGCGCCTTTTGGTCTCATTGCGGCACAAACCTTTGCGCCAATCAGTTTTTCATAAGGAAAAGAGCGTTTTGTTTTTTTATCCTGGACAATCTCAATGCCTACCATCAGGCCGCACTGACGAACATCGCCGACAAAATCCAATACCGAAATCTTTTTAAGATATTCTGCAATAAGGTTTATTTTTAGCGGCAGTGATTCAATAATCCTGTTTTCCTCAAAAAGCTCAAGCGAGGCAATCGTAGCGGCGCAGGCTAATGCGTTGCCGGTATATGTATGGCCGTGAAAGAAGGTTTTAAATTCCGCAGGCTCGCCCAAAAACGCGTCAAAAATCTCCTGTGTCGTAAGTGTAGCTGCCAGCGGGAGATATCCGCCGGTGATACCTTTTGCAAGACACATAATATCAGGCTGAACATCTTCATTTTCGCAGGCAAACATTTTTCCTGTTTTTCCGAAACCTGTGGCGACCTCGTCTGCTATCAAAAGGACGTTATATTTTTTTGTAAGTTCTCTTATGCTTTTTAAAAAACCTTTCGGATGGATAATCATGCCCGCCGCGCCCTGAACAAGCGGCTCGACAATGACTGCCGCAATCTTGTTTGAATGTTTTTTCAGAATTTCTTCAATTTTATCGAGTGTAAATTGTCTGCACTGCTCAGCGGTACCGTTAAATCTATAAGGGAATGGCGTTGGCACAAAAAAGGTTTCAAAAAGCATCGGTTTGAAAATTGAATGAAACAGTTCTATGCCGCCGACGCTTACAGAGCCGATTGTATCACCGTGATAAGACTGACCGAGTGCGATGAATTTGTCGCGTTTTTGGCCCTGGTTGTGATAATATTGGTATGCGATTTTCAGGGCAATTTCAACAGCCGTTGCGCCGCTGTCGGAGTAAAAGACTTTTTTTAGATTTTTTGGCGCGACAGCGATGAGTTTTTCAGCAAGTTCTATTGATTTTGTCTGCGCAAGGCCTAAAAGGGTGCTGTGGGCGATTTTGTTAAGCTGATTCTTTACGCAATCGTCAATTTTTTTGACCCTGTGGCCGTGAATATTGCACCAAAGGCTGCTTACGCCGTCAATGTAGCGATTGCCTTCGCTGTCGATTAAGTAAAAGCCATCGCCGGACTCGATAACAACCGGCTCACAGGCCAGCCATTGCCTCATTTGCGTAAACGGATGCCAGAGATACTCCCTGTCAAGGCTGATTAGCTTCTTCGTTCTGGGATTCATTCAGCTCCTGTGGATTAATACGGCGTAACGGTTCTCCGGCTTCGCCAAAGATTTTGAGTTTTGCATCTGAAGAATACTTTCGTATAAATTTCTGAAGCTTCTTTGTCGAAGCGGTCAGTATCAGCTCATCACCTCTTGCCTCGTGTTTGAGAAGATTAGGTTTTTCCTCCAGAAGTTTTCTGACGTTTTCATAATTCATCGGTTGACCTGTCAGAGCCTGATCTATCAGCTTGATTTTTATAAACGAATTCATAGTTGGCAGGTGGCTTTTGTAAAAATCACTGTTCTGCGGCAGGTCCGGTTTTTGAGGATAAATATTCAGGTATCTATCCTGCCCGATGGTGCCGAGTCCTGCCAAAAAGGGTCCTTTTTTGCCGGATGATTCGGTAGAGACAAGCTGATACTCTTTACTGTCTTTTGTGGCGGTATTTGGGGTAAATTGCCAGGTTTCATTGGAATCTGGCGGGGACCAGGTGCCGACGAGATTGGCGTCAAAAATCAATTCGTTTTCGGTAAAGAGCGGATGTACGGACTGTACTACGCAGCCACCCAAAACAAGAGCCAGCGTGTAAAATGCGATAATTTCCAGTTTACTTTTCATAATCTATCTCCTTAAAAATTGATTTGCAAAACGGCCTTTAAACAGCCAATATTATATTATGCAACAGGCAAATGAAAAGGACAAATTCGCTCACGAGCGGCAGGCAATGATTCGCAGGCACCTAAAAGGGCGGGATATTACCGATCCCGCCATTTTGAGGGTGATGGCTCAAATTCCAAGAGAAAACTTCATTCCTGCCGAGTGCCTCGGCCAGGCCTATTATGATGGTCCGCTGTCAATAGGCTATGGCCAGACGATAAGCCAGCCTTACATTGTGGCACTGATGACGCAGGAATTGAAAGTAACCAGCGATTGCCAGGTTCTTGAAATAGGCACGGGCAGCGGTTATCAGACAGCGATACTCGCAAAACTTGCCGGCCAGGTCTACACGATTGAAAGAATAGAGCATCTTACATTAAAAGCGCAGCGGACTCTGACGGAACTGAACATAACAAACGTAAAATTTCATACGGGCGACGGCACCTGCGGCTGGCCCTTCGACTCCGCTCAGGACAGGCCTGAAAAAAGACAATTCGATAGAATTATAATCACCGCTGCTGCACCTCAAATGCCGCAGCCGCTGGTTGAGCAGTTAAAAACAGGCGGGTTGGTGGTTGTGCCGCTGGGCGGCGACTATGTACAGGAACTTAGGGTAATAGAGAAAACCGAAAGCGGCTTGAAAACAAGGTCTGTCTGCGGCTGCAGATTTGTAAAACTCATAGGTAAGTTCGGCTATTCGGAATAAATATGACAGAAAAAGCGTCAAATCAAATTAATCTTGATACGCCAGTGCAGTTTTTAAAAGGCGTAGGGCCTGCAAGAGCCGCGGTCTTTGAGAAGCTTGGTGTTAAAACCGCTGCCGATTTGCTTGAGTACTGGCCGCGAGACTGGTACTTTGCGCCGCAGCCGGTAAAAATCAGACAAATAAAGCTGAACCAGACTGTTACGCTGGCGGGAACTATTGAGAGCACGGACTGGCAGGTCTGGCGGAAGCCGCCATATTTTGAAGCATATGTAAATGATGAAACGGGCATGTGCAGAATTGTGTGGTTTCACGGCGGATTTCTGCAGGGCAAAATCACGCCGGGCCAAAAGCTAATCGTTTGGGGCAAAGTCAATAAGTACAAACACCAGTTTCAGCTTACCAATCCGAAATTCAGGATATTGGAGGACGATGAAGAAATATCGGCTGAAGATTTCAGCGGGCCGGTTTATCCTGCGACGGCTGAGCTTTCAAACGGCCAGATAAAAAGGATATTTCGCGATTCGCTTGAAAAAATTGTCGAGCTTGTGCCTGAATTTTTTGACCACGATTTTCTGAAAAAATCAAATCTTATAGAACGTAAAGTTGCCTTTAAATGGATGCATAACCCCGAAAACGAATCGCAGATTGCAGAGGGTAAACGGCGATTAAAATATGATGAGCTTTTTTTAATGCAGACAGCTCTTGCGCTGCGGCGATATAAAGTCAGGCATTTTGCAAAGGCAATGCCGCTCAAATGCAGCGAGCAGATTGACAGCAGGGTAAGAAAAAGGTTTCCATTTCTGCTGACTGCAGACCAGGACAAGGTCATTAGCGAGATTGTTGCGGATTTGGCGGAAACTGTCCCGATGAACAGGCTTCTGCAGGGTGATGTCGGCAGTGGTAAAACAGTTGTTGCGCTGTACGCTGCTCTTGTAGCTGTCGCAAACAAACAGCAGGTTGCGATTATGGCCCCGACAGAAATCCTTGCGGAGCAGCATTTTATAAATATTGAACGTTTCCTGAAAAACAGCGATGTAAAAAGAGTTCTTATCACCGGCGGCATTGCCGGAACAAAAAGAAAAGAATTTCTCGATTGTCTTAAATCAGGCGATACAGATATTATCGTCGGTACTGTTGCACTGCTGCAGGAGGATATCCAGTTTGCCAGCCTGTCCCTTGTAATAATAGATGAGCAGCATAAGTTTGGAGTCCATCAGCGGGCAAGCTTGCGGAAAGATGTAACGCCACACTGCCTTGTTATGACGGCAACGCCTATACCAAGGACGCTTGCGATGACGGCTTTCGGCGATTTGGATATTTCCATTATAAAAAATTCTCCGCCAGGCAGGGGGCAAGTCATAACCAGATATATTCAGCCAAAAGACATAACAAAAGCCTACGAGTTTGTGCGCGAAAGACTGGCGGCAAAACAGCAGGCTTACTTTGTTTATCCGCGAATCGTTGATGACGATAACGGCGAAGTCAAAGCCGCGATTGCCGAATATGAGAACCTGAGCAAAAATATTTTCCCGGAGTTTCATATTGGTCTCCTTCACGGGCAGATGGCAGGCGCCGAGAAGCAGAAGATAATGAATGACTTCAGGAAAGGAAAAATCCACTGTCTTGTCTCGACGGTTCTTATAGAAGTCGGTATTGACGTTCCCAATGCAACAGTAATGGTTATCGAGGGAGCCGACAGGTTCGGCCTTGCTCAATTGCACCAGCTTCGCGGCCGGATAGCAAGAAGCTCGTCGAGCGCATACTGTCTGCTTATTGCGCAGACGCAGAATGAGGTAGCAAAAGGCAGGCTTGAAATAATGGAACGCAGCAATGACGGTTTTGAGATTGCAGAGCACGATTTGAAGCTGCGCGGGCCGGGCGAGCTTTTAAGCACGCGTCAGCACGGTATGCCTGATTTAAAAATCGCAAGTATAATAGATGATTTTGACCTGCTGCAAATGGCAAGAAAAGATGCTTTTGAACTTGTCGAAAGAGACCCGACCCTTTCATCAGCAGAGCATAAAAACATAAAAGCTGAACTTGTGCGAAGATTTGCCGCCAGCCTTACTTTAGTCGATGTTGGATAAGCATTTTTAATATCTCCTGTTTTTTGCAGAGTTTGAGCTGTTGTAATTTACAAAGAAATAACGCAAAGCGTCGATTGGATGGTCGTAAATGCCGTCTTTTAAAGGCAATTCGTCGGCAGGGCCGCTTGGCGGGTAATGATAACATTGCATAGCCTCAATAAGTCTGCCGCAGCGGGGACTGATTATTAAACTGCTTTTCCCATCGCCGCTGCGCAAGACTCTTCTAATAAGCTCAAGACCATCAAGTATTGAGCTTCTCCTGTAACGAAGCTTTATTCCCGCCTGTCTTAGCTGACTTATAGGACTTGTGCCGCTAACATCGTTTACCGATGCTCCTGCAGGGTCGCAAAAAGTGGCAACAACATTATCTTCTTTGTATGGCTGCCTGCTTTTTATCTCATCTGCGTGCACATCAATCGTCTGTCTGCTTTTGACATATTCGTCAATGACCCTGACAATCCCGCTGCCGTCAACTTGAATCCATAAACATACAAATGGATTAACAAAGCCAAAGTCAATCGCTCGGTACAGAGGCAAGTCAGGATTATAATCGACAGGTGCAATGTGAGTATCAGGGTAGAACTCGGCAAAGACGACATTTTCAAGTGATGGCCGCAGGCACAACATTTCAGATTCGAAGGCCGCTCTGCTGCTGCGGCGCATCTGAGTCAGCAAATCGTCAATTTTCAGATGGCCATTTGCCTTTCTTGCCCTGCCCTGGCAGTCATTATTTAACGGACACCTTGAGCAGCTTCGCTCAGGTGGGCAGCTTTCAATAACCTCCCATACGCACCATTTGAAAACAGGCACGCCGGCAGCCTGTGCCTTGCCGACAAGCTCGTGCATAATGCCGAAAGGCTGATGCATTGTGCTAAGCGATTCCATCGCGCCGATAATACCGTTAGTGCTGTGGGTGACGAACTTAGCCCCCTCAAAGATTTGTCTGTCAAATAGCTCAACCTCGTCGCATCGCAGTTTGTGAATATGACTGCCGCGAACACAAGCCGCCGACTGCGTCAGCACTTCGACATCTGAACCGTTGATGAATGTGCATTTGCTTTTAAGCTGGGGCTGGGCGAGAAATTTTTCAAATCCGCCCCGCAAAAAGCCGAGCAGATAATCGTACATTCGGCTTGCCTGCAGCTCACTGCCTGCGAGGATTCTCACCTTGCAGGCCGGTTTAAAGATGCAGTCCAAGAGCGTTGCAGCTGCGGCAATGAGAGTTTTTCCTCCGCTGCGGTTTGCCCAGACGACACAATCGCCATTTGTGCTGCCATTAAAATCGCTGCTGTAGCAATGCCAAAGATAGTCCATAGGACTATTGTGCTCAGGACAGATTTTGGCATCGCCGATGTCAAGGCCGAGAAAAACTTTAAGATAATTTTTCAAATCGGCCCTTGTTTTGGGCATAGTCCTTCTGAGCTTTTCATAAATACTGTTTGCCTGTAAAAGCCGGTCTGTTGATAGAATTATGGTGTTGTTCATAGGGGATTCCTTAAAGGGGGTTATAGATTTAAAATGAATTGAGTTATCAGTTATCGGTGACTCGGTTATCAGTAACCATATAAAAACTGATAACCGATAACTGAATTCCCGATAACTATTTTTACTGCCAGCAGGTGCCCTGATTAGCCAGGCCGCACTCGAGCCAGGTGTCGGCTATATCCTTTAGCGTGAGCCAGTCTTCCGCATCGCCGACATATTCTTCAGCCATCATTACAAAGTCGGAATAATCAACCTTGCAGTCGCCGTTCAAATCGCCTGCAGGCAGATTGGGACAGGGCTCAGCTATTCCTGTCAGCGCAACGGTTGTAATTGACTTTGCCGGTAGAGACAAAGGCGTGTTTATATTGAATGTCCCAACAAGGGCACAGTTTTCAGTCTGGCTTGTTCGATAAATTAAACCGTCTGTCATATCAAAGCCGGCCAGAGAAAGGTCATATACAGTGTAATAGTCGGAAGTATTGATTATTACGACACTTACGTGATTGTTATCAGGACTGACGTAAGCCGACATTCTCAATGCATTTGAATCGTTTATGTCTGTTGAGCCTGAAGTCTCAATCCTCTGCCAGTTCGGGTCTGTAAAGGCCGAGTAATGTTTGAAGGCATAATAGACAGTATGAATAGCATGGCCCGGATTGGACCATGGGTTACTAAGACCAACCAGACCCTTGTTAGAAATACCAGAGGACGAACCCCAGAATAATTCCCAGTATATATAAGCTGATACTTCTTCGATTGTCAGGGAATTGTGTATTAGGATTGCCAGGTTCATAGCATCGTTAAAGGTAAGAGGAACCGATTCTCCTTTTGCGAATTCTGTCTGAAAGCGAGGCTTGTCATTATAATCTGCTGCGAAATCAATCATCACGGGAATATAGCCGTCGGGGTTGTCCGCATTGCCCAGGTCGCTCCAGTTGTAAAGATGGTGCGCCCAGCCGTAAATATTGGACTTGTCGGTTTCAGTCAGTGCATCTATATAACCTATGGAGCCTGTCATACCCGCACCTTCCGGGGCAAGAATTTTTGGCCTATTCGGCATCGTATTGAGTTTATTATAAAAGGCTTCAAAAGCCTGTTTATAGCCGGCCAAGCTTGAGTTTTCAGTCGGAGCGAATTCGCACCATTCATACCAATCAGGTTCATTTTGCATATTTACATATTCGGTAGGCATACCGTGATTGCTAAAATCGACTATGCTGTCGTACCACCATTGTACAAAGTCATTGTACCTGTAATTGCCGTACTCATCTTTTGCAAGCGTTCCGCCGCTTGTACTGCTATTGCTCTTGAGATAAGCCGGCGGCGACCACGAAGAAATCATAATCTTTATCGGATGGCCTAATGAAGCCTCTGCAACCTGCACAATTTGGGCGGAGTTGTCTATGTAGCTGCCGTCATAATCGTAGGTGTTTCGCACCCTGTAAATGTCAAGGCCCAGTTGACTAAACAGGATGTCGTCAATTTCACTATTTTGTGGGAAATAAGCGGTGAGCCAGTTTTCATACCAGCCTCCGGCGGCTCCGAAGCCTTCGAGCGTCTGGTGGCGTATTGATGTATCCGCATCTCCGGTGCCATAGTAAGGAGTATATTTAATAGTTGCATAATCATAAGTGCCGTTAGAATCCATACTGTAACCGGTAACGTAAACTGCCGCGTTGCCATCAACAATAATTGCAGTACCGATGTCCGTCTGCGATGCAGGGCCATTGTAATTCATCCTCCACATTTCTGTGCCGTTTGAGCCGTAGCATATTGTAAGATAATCTATCGAGCTGCCCTCAGCGCTTCTGCCGAGAACGTAAACGTTGCCCCGGCTATCTGCTGTTATTGCCTCGGCATAATCAATTGAATCGCCTGCACCATTGTATCTGGCCGTCCACAACACAGCACCTGTTTGAAAATTGTATTTCACGGTAGCCGAATCCCCACTGGTGGGAGACTCGCTGTACCCAGTTATAGCGACGTTGCCGTCTGATGTAACTGTGATTGCATAAGCCTCATCCCAGCCTTCCGGGCGGGTACCACTGTAAAGAGCTGTCCAGGAAGTATTGCCGTCGGGTGTGTATTTCATTGTTATATAATCGCTGTCGGTTACAGTCTCGACAGAGCCTGTAACATAGATATCTCCGGCAGAATCGATTGCAATTGCCTCCAGCAGGTCCCAGCCGTTGCCGGAGCCGTTGTAAGTTTTGGTCCACAGCAAATCGCCTGCTGGTGAATATTTTACCATCAGGCAGTCCTGGTTTGTGCCGATGCCTGTCGACTCACCGCAGGCATAAACATCGCCGTTATTGTCAATGGCGATTCTGTAAAGGATATCCCATCCATTTATTGTACCGTAGGTTCTTGCCCATGCAAAATTACCATCAGGTGTGTATTTTACTATCAGACAGTCGCCATTTTTTTCACCGACGGCATAAATATTCCTGTTTGCATCTACAGCGACATCATAGAAACAGTCCGTAGTGCTGTCAGAATGATTGTATGACTTCGCCCAGAGCTGACTGCCTCCAGAAGTATATTTGATGATTAGTCCGTCATAATCTGTTGCCGTATAAGTGTAGCCCGCGACGATGATATCTGAATTTGCGTCAACGGCCAGCGAGGCGGTAAAATCGACATAAGAGCCCGGATGACTGTATGTCTGTGTCCAGACGGTATTGCCGTCGGGTGTGTACTTTATGGTAAGAAAGTCGTAATTTGTGCCGGTGTTTTTCGCATAGCCGGTAACTATGACATTACCTGCCGAATCAAGTGCGATATCTTTTGCATAATCATTGTTGTTGTTAGTGCCGTTGTGCCTTTGCGTCCAGGAAGTCTTTACCGCGTCAATGTCGAAGTTAGCCTGGACTGTATAGTCAGCATCCATCAGAACGGTCGTGCTTGGTGAACTGGGGTTAGCGACCTTGCCGGCTGTTACCGCTGAGCCTGTCCAGATGACAAAATGACAGTTGGCATTTGCCGATGCACTGATATTTGCATAAGTACCGTAGTCATACCAATAAGTTCCTATGCCGGGCGTACTTACAGTACCGCCCCCCGTGGCAGAGGTTGTCAGCGACTTGCGGTCAGGGGCAAAATTAGCCTGGACTGTATAGTTGGCGTCCATAAAGACGGTTGTACTCGGTGAATTGGGATTAACAACCTTGCCTGCCGTCACTGCTGTACCTGTCCAGTTAACGAAATGATAATTGGCGTATGCCGACGCAATGATGTCAGTATAGGACTCATAGGGACATACAAATGTTCCTATGCCGGGCGTAGTTACAGTTCCGCCGGCAGTCGAAGTAACGGTCAATGTTCTTGTGATTATTTTGGTCTGCAACGTAAATGTACCACTTCCTGAAACTCTTTTAATCACAATCAGAGCGTTGGTGTCCGCAGGCGATACGTAACTGAAGGATTCGTCCAAATTGTTTCCCGCCCGTGTGCTTGATGCGAGTATTATCGGTGTACCGGAT
>Ga0315543_1001185_pt1 | contig 29016 bp, 23 predicted proteins | sample SalMarSW160210MG_2_FD_203098 | JGI IMG/M metagenome (GOLD analysis project Ga0315543, IMG submission 203098) | Salt marsh sediment microbial communities from the Plum Island Ecosystem LTER, Massachusetts, United States - Salt Marsh Sediment SW1601-210 ... | reverse complement strand
ATCCTCTTTACACTTGTGCCTTTGTGCCTTGCTACAGTGTTTACAGTCCAGACCTCTATTATAGCTGTAGTGGCTAAACCAGTAGTCGGCTACAGTTCGGCTGGCTATCCGATACATAATGGCTTCGGTAAACGGCTTATGTCCGTTATTACGCTCTACATCAGCAAGAGTAGCCATTATCGTGTGGAGTATGTCCTCTTTGTCCTCAACCTTCACCCTGTCGGTAAAGCGTGAGGCTACATTATAGTAGGCTAACCATTCACCTTCTAGCTGGTCATAGCCGTTGCCGTTATGGTCGGCTTGCCTTTGCTTTCGGCTTCGGCTAGACTTGATGTGGCGGGGCTTTGAAGTGGAGCTTTGACAGCTTGCTGGCTTATGGCACCACTGACAAACGCCCTGCCCTGTTTTTAGTGTCCAGACCCGATGACATCGGCTACAATGACCTTGAGGCTTGCCGTTACCGCCGTCTGGTGCTGCTGGAGCGATTACGCTTGAACTCATACTTAACCCCCTTTCCCAAGAGAGCAAGCGTTCAGTTCAGAGCTTCATTATTCAATTTTTAAGGTGCTTTTTTCCAGCTTCAGTTTTCAAAGCTAAAAATTGTCATGTGGTATTGACATTATTGAACAATTGGAACAAAAGTGATATTTCAGAATGAACCTATATTTACATGATTTGCTCTCAGGAAAGCTGTCTGCCATAAAAAGCTGTTGGCATATTCCGCAGCACCGTTAGGGAACTTCAGGCGTCCTGAAGGGTAGTGAGGCGTAGGGGAAGGCATTAACAGTGAGGAGTGAGTTGGCAGGTCGCATAGAAGTTACTATTAGTAACTAATCTATGTGTGACAACACGAAGTGACAACACGAAGTGACAACACGAAGTGACAACACTGCCTGTAGCAACCAGTCGAGGGGCACGAAGGGGATGCTCTTATTGATGAAAAGGCATGCTGAAGGGGTGTGAGTGGAGTGATGAATGGTAAGCTGCGGGTGTTAACAGACGAGGCGGATAGAGGTTAGTCCAATGATTGGCGGCGGCCTTGATTCGGGTCTTATCATTCAAAGACCTTTTCAGCGTTTTAATGTCTCAACGAGGCCTTTCCTAATGGGTCTGGAATGGTTCGGTGGTTGAGTCATCGTGAACCTTCTCCAGGTGATCTTTCATGTTGCCACGGCGTGTTGATTGGTAGCCACAGTAGGTACAAAAGTACGGATTATTCTTACTCGCCCGGGGAATATAAGGAGATTTACCACTCCTTTTCGGTTTTTGGGGAGGAGGCGCAACCAGAGAAATGGACTCCAGATCTGCTGGTAAGCCCCTGGCTTTCCTTTTAAGTATCGACAAATCGACAGCATCTTCATAACGCATGTCACCTAAACCTTTGCCGACATATCTCGGCAGGTCTTGATCGTCCAAGATATAAGCTATTTCGTCGTCGCGGGAATCTCGGTTTTCTCTTGCTGCCATGATATACCCCCTTGTTTATCAAAAGTATTTCTGTGTATCTTTTTCTTCAAATTGACCCTTTGATTTGCACTTAACCATAAAGTGCCCTATGTGGGTTGGCCCAATCTGTGTCGCTGGCCTGTCGCCCCGTCTTGGTTAATCGAAAGTACTTACGTGGTTGACCTTCCGGGTAATGCCCCTGAAAAGTTGACGGCTCTTCTTTCCCGGTAGCTACTACCCAGCGCAATCTCTGGAGAGTTGAAAAGTAGACCACAAAACTGTGAAAGCGACAGCCCTGGGCCTTATAGGGCATTCGGGCCAGATACTTTTCCGCCAGTTTATCGATATTGTCGGGATTGATGGGGCGCTTCGCCTTCCTGGCTTGCTTTTCTTCTGCTCTCGTCGCCCTATCCAATGCCGTAGCTCTCATCAGTGCCATCTTGTAGTGGTGGAAAATATCAGCTTGAGGCGCACCAACGTCAGGATCTATCCTTGCTGAACCGTAGGGGCCACTACCCAATAAGAAACCCCTGACAAACTGGCCGCAGCCAAAGGGACGGAGGAAACCACCTCTAACCGGTTTTAATAGCTCAGTCATTTTCTTATCCGAAGTAAATCAAGATTCTACTTCTTGATAGACCTTTTGTTGACGAGTTACCTGTTGACAGATTCCTTGTTGACACCCTTTTGCCATAACCTTGCGTACCAGTCGAAATGCTCGCTGCCCGACACCTTCCGGTATTTGGCCGTTGTATTAAAGTTTTGATGACCCAGGTGTTCCTGCAGAAGTCTAAGCCCGTCTCCCGAGTCATCGTGTTTCATAGCCATTACAGCAAAGCCGTCCCTTAGTTTATGCGGTGAAACATTATGTATTCTTCCCGTTTCGGGGTTCACTAATCTTGGCAGCTTTGCCTTTTCAGCGCACTCTTTGACAATCTGCCACGCCCTATGTCTGTTAATACCAAAAATCAACCTCTTGCCATCTCGAAGAACCGGACCACCGCGCTCAATGTATTCTTTGAGCATCTTCAAAGTATTGCGGTCAACTGGTAAGACTCTTTGGCGTCGGTGTTCCTGCTGCTCGATTCGAGTTTTCTCAATCTTACCGCCGCACTTTGGGCAGAAGGTATGGCTTCTACCGAGGTGTTGTCCGCAACTGCTGCAGGACATTTTAAGGCGGGCTTTCAAATGTTGAATGGTGACTGTGCCATCTTTGAAGTCCACGTTTTCAACTACCAGACCCAGAACTTCACTGACCCGACAACCTGTGTGGAATAGTAGACGAATCAACAACTTGTCTCTCAAGTTAGTTGTTGCCTTCTCCACCAGGACTACTTCGTCTGGTTCAATGTAAGCTTTCATTAGATCTTTAGATAAAAGAAAGATTTTGTGTTTCGGGGGTGCTATAATGCTGGAGGGGAAGTGAACATGAATAATTGGGCGGGTCCGTTCCTCCCTTTATTCTAAAATTTGCTCACCTCCCCATGTCGTCAAGGCTTTGTTTCTTTGGTCGTCCCCCAAGCTTACCCCACTCTCTAGCCATGTTCGGATATCTACGTCTCATACTCTTTTGCCCTTTTCGCCCAATCTGAGCATAAAACTCCCGACCATGTTTTCTTAGTACGCTAAGGCCACCTCTTTTGCCAGCTTCGGCTACCGTGATCGACATATATCTCCAATATAGAAAGGCGGTATCCCCAAAATTAGGATACCGCCTTCTGTCTAAAAGATATGTGTTATTTGAAATTATTTACAAAATACAACCTCTCCTATTTTATCTTCATACCTAGAAGCTTCCTGAAATCAAATACTGCTCTCTTAATACCCTCTGCCTCAACCATGGGATTACACTCGCTCGCAATTTCTGTATATTCTTTCTTATGAACATAGTGCTCAAACCACCATAAAGCATGTCTCTCTATTGCACTGGGAAATTCCTTCCACCCTAAAGACTTTATTCTTTTCGCATAGTCGGAAAGTCTTCTAGTGAACTCTTGTATTATTTCCCTCTGGTCACGATACAGAAGTTCATAAGCTACTACCTCATACCTCAAGGGAGGCAATGGTGGTTTATCAAGCATAGGCTCAATGACTTCAACAGGCATCATTATTGTTGCTTCATCTCCTTCCGACATAATACCGGCAACATCATTTATATGGCTCAGGATTAGAACAACGCCCGACCACTTTGCTTTTAAATGCCATCTATAAGCAAGATCATGGAGTTCTTTTTCGTAGTCAATCAACTCGCTCGTAACGTTCCACCCCCCGTAAAAGCGTCTAACACCATTTGAAAACCTCTTTGCTAATTTGGTATTAAAGTCTGAAAGTTTGGCCGAATCATCCTGTCTGCCCCTTGCTTGTATAAGCTCTGCTTGCAATCGCCGCCATTGGGGTACTGAAGAGTCGAGCCACTTAATAACATCTGATTTGTAGACACTTCTTATCTTTTGCAATTCTTCAATAAAACCCGGTTCCTTTTTGTAAAGATCGATAAGGCATCCGATGGCTTTACCGTATGTTCTTTCCGGTATGGTCAATTTCGGCATAGCTCTCACCTAATATTTAGCATATCCGCCGGGCTGGCGCCTTCATGCGCTTTCAGGGCATCTTCCATTCCCAGCGTGGACACATAATGCTTTACCATTCTCAAGTCCGAATGCCCAAGTAGATATTGCAAGTTGAAAGGATTCCTGTCTTTTCTCAAGAAATTTAGCGCAAAGGTGTGTCGGAATTTGTGGCAATTACCTTTAGCCGTCACTCCAGCACGTTCTTTCAACCTCATCAGCATTATCTGGATACCGCCCACTTTCATGGGCTTGCCCTCTTCAGTTATCCATAGCTCTTCGCATTTACTCTTCTCACGATATACAAGGTATCGCCAGAGAGCTTTTTGCGCCGTTGCTCCTATTCTGACAACCCTCTCTTTTGCACCTTTGCCCTTGACCTTAATCCAGCCACGCTCTGAATCTATTTCGTCAAGCTTGATATTCGCCAGTTCACTGGCTCTTAACCCTGTATCTAGAAACATTAGAATAATTGCCTTATTACGACTGCCGAGTAGCTGGGCATTATTCTTGCGGTCATAGTCACATACTTCTATTAGCTTCAATATATCCTGGTTAGAATAGGGTTGGACTACGTTTAATCTAGGATTTTTCAGCTTGATTTTTGCTAATGGGCTTTCAGAAATGAAACCTTCTCTTACACACCAGTTGAAGAAAGCCTTGAGTACGCAGTAATAGTGGTGAACTGTGCAGTAGGTGGCTTTTGGCCGGCTGGACTCTGAACCGTTTCCTGTGAGTCCCCATCTATTACCTTCTTCTCCAGTATAGGCTAAAAATTCCCTGATGTACCATTCGGTAATCATACGGATATCGTCAGGTCAATCTTGTTGTTCAGCATACCACAGAAAACGTCTGAGATTACTTTCATAATACTCAATGGTACGGGGACTTTTGCAGTCGGTGCGTTGGGTTAGGGCGAAACCTTTGACGAGTGATTTAACTGACGTGCTGATGGGTGCTTGTGACCTTATGGATACAACCATTTTTCATTTTGCGGACCCGCCCTGTTTTATACAATCAGGTGGTCTAATTATACTCAACCACCTATGTATTTTACAACAAACATCAGGTCTAGGAAATACCTCTAGCCTCTATGGTGGGCGGTAGAGGACTTGAACCTCTGACCCCCTGCGTGTAAAGCAGGTGCTCTGACCAACTGAGCTAACCGCCCGTTAGTGGCGCGCTTGGCGGGGTTCGAACCCACGACCTCAGCCTCCGCAGGGCTGCGCTCTATCCAGCTGAGCTACAAGCGCCTGTTACCGGGTGTGGTGCCGAAGGAGAGATTTGAACTCTCACGCCCTTGCGGACACTACGCCCTGAACGTAGCGCGTCTGCCATTCCGCCACTTCGGCACGAAGAACATTTTAACTTTAGCTTATCTAAAAATATTCGTCAACTGGTGGTTATGCCAGAAAGTCTTAATTGACCTGGGTTGGTGATAACGTTTAGAATATATCATGAATACAGCGGGAAGGTAGTGAGTTGCATCAGAAGACGGTACTTGATAACGGGCTGAGAGTGGTTACCACTACAATGCCTCATACCCGCTCCGTTTCTATCTACTTCTTTATTGGGGTAGGCTCCAGGTACGAGAGCGACGACCAGGCAGGGATATCGCATTTTATCGAGCACCTGCTTTTCAAAGGGAACTCTAAAAGGGCGACCTCTAAAGAGATATCCGAAGCAATAGAAGGAGTCGGTGGGGCGCTTAACGGAGGTACCGATAAGGAGTCCACTATTTACTGGGCAAGGGTAGCTCAGCCGCATTTCAGCCTTGCCTTAGAGGTGCTGGTGGATATGCTGCTGCATTCGAATTTCGACCCCACCGAGATTGAGCGGGAACGGAGCGTTATCATCGAGGAGATAAATATGACCAAGGACTCTCCTTCCCAGCAGGTCCATCTTCTTATCGATGAGTTACTGTGGTCCGGACATCCCCTGGGACGTGATATCGCCGGCACCAAGGAATCCATGGCGGGTATCTCAAGGGATATGATGCTCGATTATCTTGGAAATCATTACCTGCCCGAGAAAACGGTCGTTGCTATTGCCGGTAATATCCAGCATGAAGAAGCGGTAGAAGCGGTGAGTGCGGCTACCGCCGGCTGGAAGGGAAATAACGACCCTCCCGGGTACGAGTCCTATGAGGAAAAGTCCAATCCGAGGTTACTGGTCGAGAAACGGGATACGGAACAGGTCCACCTGTGCCTGGCATTACCCGGAGTACCGATTCTCCATCCGGAACGCTTTTCCATGGATATTCTTAACGTGCTGTTCGGCGAGGGAATGAGTAGCCGTCTGTTTACGGAAATCAGGGACAGGCTGGGGCTGGCATACAGTGTCCACAGCTTTGTAGACCACCTGCTGGATACCGGGGCTCTGACCATATACGCCGGCGTTGAAACCGGGAACCTGTCTGTAGCCATCGAGGCTATACTGAATGAGCTGTCCAGACTCAAAGAACAGGTGCCCGAGTCCGAGCTGTCAAAGGCGAAAGAGTTTGCCAAGGGACGTCTGCTGCTTCGCATGGAGGATACGAGCAGCGTCGCCGGCTGGACGGGGGGACAGGAAATCCTTACCGGCGATATCCTTACCGTAGAACAGGTAGTGGCGATAGTTGATAAGCTGGATACCTCTCAGTTGCAGGAAACGGCAAATAAACTGATTAAGAGTGATGATCTACGTCTGGCAGTGGTCGGACCCGTCGAAGACGAAGAATCACTTGGTGGACTGCTGAAGCTACAGGGATGAATCTTTAGCCAATCGACCGATTCCAAGCAGAAACAGACGCAGTCAATTCAACCTTTACATAAATATAGCCGCCCCGGTTTATCGGGGCGGCTGTCCGGTGCTCAATTACTATTATAACCAGATACGGTTCTTACATACCGTAGTCCATTCCACCGCCGGCAGGCATTGCCGGTGCTTTCTCCTTCTCAGGTATATCCGTGACCAGGGATTGGGTAATGAGTACCATAGCGGCAATACTGGCGGCATTCTGAAGGGCTGACCTGACTACTTTTGTAGGGTCGATAATACCCTTTTCAACCATATTACCGAATTCATCGGTTTCAGCGTCGTAGCCGTTTCCGGCCGGGCTTTTCTTGACCGCATCGATAACTACAGAGCCGTCCTTTCCGGCATTCTCTGCAATCCAGCGGATAGGCTCTTCAACAGCTTTCTTAACGGTATCGACACCGACAGCTTCGTCGCTGGTTACCTCCAGTTTATCAAGAGCCGGTAAGGCGTTAAGCAGGGCAGTGCCGCCACCGGGAAGAATTCCTTCTTCTACCGCGGCGCGTGTTGCCGAAAGCGCATCCTCAACCCGGTGCTTTCTTTCCTTGAGCTCGGTCTCGGTAGCCGCGCCGACCTTGATTACAGCCACGCCGCCGACCAGCTTAGCCTGTCTCTCCTGAAGCTTCTCGCGGTCGAAATCAGAGGTGGTCTCTTCTATCTGGGCTTTGATTTGCTTGATTCTTGCCGTGATTGCAGCTTCATCTCCTTTGCCCTCGACAACGGTGGTATTATCCTTGTCCGAAGTTACACGGCGGGCACGACCCAGGTCTTCCACTGTGACAGAGTCGAGCTTGCGGCCTATGTCCTCAGAAATCACGACACCACCGGTAAGGATAGCCATATCTTCAAGCATTGCTTTGCGGCGGTCACCGAAGCCGGGAGCTTTTACCGCCAGGACATTGAGGGTGCCCCGCAGCTTGTTGACTACCAGTGTAGCCAGAGCTTCGCCGTCGATGTCTTCGGTGACGATAAGGAGATTCTTGGTTACCTGCAGGATTTTCTCCAGGGCGGGCAATAAATCGGAAATGGCGGAGATTTTCTTGTCGGTTAAAAGAATGTAGGGGTCATCCAATTCACACACCATCTTTTCGGTGTTGGTAACGAAATAGGCGCTGATATAGCCCCTGTCGAACTGCATACCTTCTACAAACTCGGTCTCATACTCGAGTCCCTTGGACTCCTCAACGGTAATAACTCCATCCTTGCCTACCTTCTCCATAACCTCGGCAATAAGGTCACCGATTTTCTTGTCTTTGGCGGTAATATTGGCGACCTGGGCAATCTGTTCCTTGCCCTTTACCTCGGTCGATACCCTTTTTAGTTCATTGATAATAGCCTCGGTGGCTTTCTCGATTCCCCTCTTCAAGGATAGAGGCTCGGCGCCGGCAGCCACGTTCTTGAAGCCCTGGGTGATAATTGCGTGGGCAAGGATAGTGGAAGTGGTCGTGCCGTCACCACAGGCGTCGTTGGTCTTACTGGCAGCCTCTTTGACCAGCTGTACTCCCATGTTCTCGAAAGGGTCGGGGAGTTCGATTTCTTTGGCGATGGTGACGCCGTCATCGATTACCGACGGTGCGCCCCATCTCTTGTCCAGAGCGACCGGGCGTCCTTTGGGACCGAGGGTCCATTTTACCGCGTCAGCCAAGGTATCTATCCCTCTCTTCAGGGAGTGTCTAACTTCTTCATCGAATACAATCTGTTTTGCCATTATACATCCTCCTCATATTTCATGATTTATTTCTTTGGTTTCTTGGCGAGAATATCGCTCTCGCGCAGGATCATTAGCTCGTCATCTTCGACTTTGATTTCGGTGCCTCCGTATTTGGCGTAGACAACTATATCACCTTTAACAACATCCATTGGTATCCGTTTGCCGTCATCGGACATTCTTCCGGGACCGACAGCCAGGACCTCACCTTCCTGGGGTTTCTCCTTGGCTGTATCCGGCAGAACGATTCCTCCCTTAGTTACCTCTTCTCTCTCGATAGGTTTCACCACCAATCTGTCAGCCAAAGGTTCAAGTTTAACCGATTTAGCCGCCATTCTATCCCTCCTTCCTGAGATAAAAAAATTAATCAATCCGCCTGCGGCGGATTAATTATATTAGCACTCTAAGCGTTAGATTGCTAACTATCTATAATAATAACGCAGCCAGCCTCATACCGCAACACTACAAATATCTATTTACAGCTAACTACAGCAGCTAAGAGCTAATTAAATTCAATTTACTCGTAAAATCTCCACAGGGCTTTAATTTGCTATATTTTTTATATTATTATACCTTCGCTTGAAGCGAGATAAAACGTTCCGCTATAATATGTCGGTGATTATTGATTTTCATACCCATATATTTCCTCCTCGGGTCAAGAAGAACCGTAGTAAATATATAGACGCCGACCCGTGTTTCGCTATCCTGTACTCTCAGGAGAAGGCGAAGCTTGTAACCGCGGATGAACTGATAGAGAGCATGGACCGGGACGGCGTGGATATTTCCATAGTCCAGAACATCGGCTGGACGACCCATGAGCTATGCGTTGAGACCAACGATTATATCATGGAGTCGATTGCCAGATACCCGCAGCGTCTGGTGGGGTTCTGTACCGTACAGCCCCGCTCGCTCGATGCCTCGCTGAACGAGATAGAGCGGTGCGTAAAAGGCAGGATAAGGGGAGTCGGTGAGATGAGGCCGGACATACAGCTACTGGATATGGCGGACAGGGAACTGATGGACCCGTTTGTAGAACTGCTGGTGAAGCACAGGCTGATATTATCCGTACATTCCTCTGAGCCGGTTGGCCATGAATATCAGGGCAAAGGGGCTGTTACCCCGGAAATTCTCTACCCTTTCCTGAAAAATTACCCCGATTTGAAAGTGGTCTGTGCACACTGGGGAGGCGGGCTGCCTTTTTACGTCCTGATGCCTGAAGTAAAACAGGCGATGGATAACGTATATTTCGATACGGCTGCTTCACCGTTCCTGTACAGTCCTGATATATACCGCCAGGTTATACAGCTTGTCGGCGAGGAGAAGATAATTTTCGGTAGCGATTATCCTTTACTTCCTCAGAGCCGGCTGCTCAATGAAATAAACTCTCTGGAATTACCCGGGGAAACCAGGGACAGGATTCTAGCGGACAATGCCCGTAAGCTGTTGGGTATCTGAAAAATGTAGAAACGATTAATTTCGCTTGTGTTGAGTTGACCATACTATCCAAAATCGATTAATAACAAGTAAAACTATATAAGATGTAGCTATGGAACAGATTCGCGTATTTATTGCCATCGAGCTTCCCGACGAGATAAAGCTGGAGCTTAAACAGATTGAGACCCGGTTAAAATCGGCAAGTCCGGCAACGGCCAGGTGGGTCGACCCGAATAGCATCCACCTGACTCTGAAATTTCTTGGCGATATAGCGGCTGACAGGACGAGGGAGGTAATCACGGCGATAGAGGAAGCCGCTGGAGATATAGCTCCTTTTCAACTGAAAGTTGAAAGACTTGGGGTTTTCCCCAATCCGAGACGGGTGCAGGTTGCCTGGGTGGGACTGGTCGGGGAACTGGAAACGCTGGGCAGGCTTCAGCAGAATATCGATACCGGACTGGAAATACTGGGGTTTGACAGCGAGACACGGAAGTTCACTCCCCATCTGACCCTCGCCCGTCTACGCAATCAGGCGACGCCTGATGAACGGCAGCGGCTCGGCAGGCTGATAAACGAAACCGAATTCGACGCCGGGGTTATCAATGTGGATACGATATGCCTGATGAAGAGCCAGTTGACAAGACAGGGCGCGATATATACACGTATTGGTTCGGTCAGGCTTAAAAAATCTCTTGTAAACCCCTAGAACTTAGTGTATACTGTAAAAAAATTTTAACTGGTTGGGAGGAGGCCCTCGTGGAACAAGTAAGTTTTCCTAAATGTCAGAGATGCAAGACTGGAGACCTGGTGCCGCTGTCCGATTTCGGCAGCCAGGGGGCGAATATTTATTACAAAGCATGGGTCTGCACCAATCCTGATTGCGGCTATAACCTGAAAATCAGGAATGGCGACGTCTATATAGATGAACCCATTATGAGCGGAGCATTACACAATGCCCGCTCACGGTAGGCTTTCTTTTTACCTATCTATAGAACATTGAAATAACGGGTGATGAGCGTGCTTCCTCAAGTATCCAGACTCGGGGAAATAGCACTTAATCTTCTTTTTCCCAAGTGGTGTATCGGGTGTGGAAAAGAAGGGGCTTTTATCTGCACTTCCTGCCGGCATTCACTGGCTATGATTCTGCCCCCGCTGTGTCCCCTGTGCGGGAAACCCCAGCTAAGTGGCGTGTTATGCCCGGGGTGTGTTGGCTGGCGGGCGGAGATAGACGGTATACGTTCTCCATTCCGTTTTGAAGGAGTGATGCGTCAGGCCGTATACCAGCTAAAGTACCGGAACCTCAGGGCGCTGGCGGCGTATCTTGCCCGGATGCTAAATGATTATCTGGTTGCCAACCCGTTACCCGGAGACGTACTCGTACCCGTACCCCTGCACCGGAAACGAATAAGGGAGCGCGGTTATAACCAGTCCGGGCTGCTGGCAAAGGAACTGGGTAAACTGTGTAACCTGCCTGTCGAGAATAACTGTCTTATCCGGCAAGAGAACACTCCTCCTCAGACGAGGACTGCAACCGTGGAAGAAAGAAAGATCAATGTATCCGGTGCATTCGGTTGTCTCAATGAAAGGTTGAAGGGCAGGCAGGTGATTCTTGTTGACGATGTCGCTACATCAGGGGCTACTCTCGATGCCTGCGCCGCTGCACTGAAGGAATCCGGAGTTGCATCGGTATGGGGATTGGTACTGGCAAGGGAGATATGAAAATACGGGAGCACACCGTAAGACTTCGAGGCGGAAAAGTATTGCTTCGACCTATGACCGAGGATGACTGGGATATACTTCTCAGATGGAATAACGACCCTGATGTACTTTATTATGTGTCAGCGGAAGATGATAATACACAAAGCCTGGAGCGAGTCCGGCAAATCTACCGGGGAGTGTCGCAGGCTGCCTTTTGTTTTATCATGGAAGTCGGCAGGTCTCCGGCTGGGGAGTGCTGGCTGCAACAGATGAACCTTGAAAGAATTCTGAATAAATATCCTGACATGGACTGCCGTAGAATCGATATCATGATAGGAGAAAAAGGGCTCTGGGGACAGGGCATCGGCACCGAGGTTATCGGCATCCTGACCCGTTTTGGCTTCGAGGCCGAAAAGGCGGACATGATTTTCGGCTGCGATATTGCGGATTATAATCCGCGCAGTCTCAGGGCTTTTGAAAAGAATGGGTACCGTATTGATGATAAGATAGAGCAACCGTCCGGGAAGAAAGCCCGGTTTTACTACGACCTTGCCATCAGCAGGCGAGAATACGAAAATAATGAGAAATAACAGGCAGTGCTTAATCAGGGTTATGAAGGAGAGGTAATTATGACATGGCACCGTCTGGTTATGGATATATTCAACCGAATAGCGGAGCAGCTTGAGCAGGTGCTCGATGGACTTACTACTGAGGAGCTGAACCGGCAGCCGTCGCCCGGCGCTAACACAATCGGCTGGCTGACCTGGCACCTGACGCGGAGTCATGACAGAAACATGTCGGAATTAATAGAGAAAGAGCAGTTATGGACGGTTGATGGCTGGTACATTAAGTTCGGTCGGGATACAGACCCGGCGGAAACAGGTGTAGGTCACACCACGGAAGAGATGGCGGCCTTCAGGGCGCGCCGGACTCCAAAACGATAATTGAATATCACTGTGCTATTCTGGAGCGGATAAGGCACTACATAGAAAATGACCTGTCGGAAGCGGAGCTGGACAGAGAATCCTACAGTCCTACCTTTGACAGCGCCAGTCCCGTTCTCAGGAGGATTACCGGTGTTATCAATGACGGTCTGCAGCACCTGGGTCAGGCGGCTTACGTGCGGGGTCTGATAAAAGGGCAGGGATGGCTCGGCAGATAAGCGGGAAGGGAGATTGATATGAGAGTAATAGGTCTTACCGGTGGTATAGGTAGCGGTAAAAGCACCATTGCGGAGTACCTTACCGAGCTGGGTGCGAAGGTTATTGATGCCGATAAAGTCGCCAACGAGGTATACAATCCCGGTACGGAAGGCTGGAAAGACGTGGTGGAGGCTTTCGGGGAAGAGATTCTCTCATCTACCGATGAAATCGACCGTAAAAAGCTGGGGGAGATAGTGTTCAATAATCCCCAAGCTCTGTCGAAGCTGAATAAGATTATTCATCCGCGGGCTTACGAACTGGTGAAATCGCGGCTGGAGGAATACCACGAGCAGGGAGTAGAGGCGGTAGTGCTCGAGGTTATCCTTTTATTTGAGGCAGGTTGGGACCATCTGGCTGATGTGGTGTGGGTGACGGTTGCTTCCGAAGATACGGTAGTAAACCGTCTCACCAAGGAACGAGGTTTGAGTGAGGAAGAGATACTGGCGCGTATTCGTTCCCAGACACCGTCGGAAGAGCGGATTAAACACGCCGATGAGGTGATTTATAACGACGGCGGTATCGATAAACTAAAAGTAAAAGTAAAAGAGCTATGGGACAAAAATACGGGATAAATATCAAATAAGCATATTTATAAAATTTCTTCAAAAAAGTATTGACAAAAATATAGACAGATGGTAGCATTAGCTTGCGGTAATATGCCTTCTAAGAATTTCGCATTCCTTATTTTGAATCCTCTTTACACACGTTTATCTCACTGTGTCCATTTTTAGGGTTATTATTGCTATTGACCGGAATTTTGTAAATCCTATTCAAAGGAGTTGTTCTACGCATGGTTTTTGTTCCGCCAAAAGACGCTGAGAAAGAATTACCCACCGTTTCCAGGAAATCTTACGCCAAGTTACCCGAGATATTACAGGTCCCCAATCTAATCCAGATACAGCTAGACTCGTTCCGCTGGTTCCAGGAAAAAGGACTCAAGCAGTTACTGGAAGAAATATCGCCTATAAAAGATTTCACCGGTAACAGACAGGAGATAAGTTTCATAGGTTATGAGTTCCGCGAACCGCGAAACTCGGAACAGGAATGTGTTCAGCGTGACCTGAGCTATTCAGCCCCGCTCTATATCAAAACAAGGTTGCTGGTAAAAGGGACGGGGGAAATAAAAGAGCAGGACCTTTTTTTCGGAGATATTCCCCTGATGACTACAAAAGGCACCTTTATCACCGGCGGTGCCGAGAGGGTGGTGGTCAGCCAGCTTCTCCGCTCCCCCGGAGTCTATTTTGTTGCCGGAGAAGACCCCGCCAGCGGTCACAGGTTATGCAATGCCAAGCTTGTCCCCGGTCACGGCGCCTGGCTGGAGTTCGAGACGAATAACCAGGGCGTGATTTCGGTCAAGATAAACGGCAAACGCAAAATCCCGGCAACCACACTGCTACGCGCCATCGGCTACAGCAGCGACGAAGAGTTGATGGAATTATACTCCAAAGGTGACGATTCTCCTGAATATCGGTTCGTAACCGTAACCATGGAGCGTGAGCCTCTGGTAAGGGACAGGTCCGAGGCTGTGATGAGCATCTACAGAAAGATGCGTCCCGGAGACCCGCCCAACATCGAAAATGCCAGAAGACTGATTGAGAATATGTTCTTCAATCCGCTGCATTATGACCTGGGCTCCGTGGGGCGTTATAAGCTTAATAAAAGATTAAGCCTGGATATTCCGGAAGACCAGCGAGCTTTGACTAAGGAAGATATCGTTGAAATAATACGCCATGTGATGATGGTCAATATAGGAACCGACTCAGCCGATGATATCGACCACTTGGGCAACCGCCGGGTACGTACCGTAGGCGAACTGATTCAAAACCAGTTCCGCATCGGACTGGTACGACTGGAGAGAGTAGCCAAAGAGCGTATGAGTACGATTCCTACCGAGTCGGCTACTCCCAGCGCTCTGGTAAATATCCGGCCGGTGGTAGCGGCTATAAGGGAGTTCTTCGGCAGTTCTCAGCTATCACAGTTTATGGACCAGACCAATCCCCTGGCTGAGCTTACTCACAAGCGTCGGCTTTCGGCGATGGGCCCCGGCGGCTTGTCCCGTGACCGCGCCGGCTTCGAGGTACGCGATGTCCACTATTCCCACTACGGAAGAATATGTCCTATCGAGACGCCGGAGGGACCTAACATCGGTCTAATCGGTTCTCTGGCTACTTACGGTCGTATAAACCGGTATGGTTTTATAGAGACTCCTTACCGGAAGGTTGTTTCCGAGGTAAGCGAGGACTACGACAGGCTGGAAGGCAGAGTGGTCAGGGAGGGTGTTAAAGACAAAAAAGGCACCGTGATAGTGAAAACCGGGGCTGTTATAAACCAGAAGCATATCGAGAAAATAGCCAAACTTGCCCCGATAACGGTAAAGGTGGTGCCGTTCGTGTCCGATGAGGTTGTCTACCTTCCGGCGGACGAGGAAGACAGGTATACCGTCGCCCAGGCTAGCGCCCGGCTCGACGATAAAAGTCAGTTCGTTGATGAGAAGGTTGAAGCCAGACTCAGCGGTAATTACGTGCGTGAATCGCCCGACGAGATTGAGTACATGGACGTATCTCCGAAGCAGATATTCAGTGTAGCCGCCTCTTTGATACCTTTCCTCGAGCATGATGATGCAAACCGTGCCTTGATGGGTTCCAATATGCAACGCCAGGCGGTACCGCTGCTTTCACCGGAGGCGCCGTTGATAGCTACTGGTATGGAAGCGGAAGCCGCCGAAAACAGCGGACAGGTACTGATTGCCCGTAATGCCGGCATAGTATCTTCTGCTACAAGTTCGCAGATTGAAGTCACCACGGATGACGGTAGCGTGGATGTATATCAGCTAATGAAGTTTGTCCGTACAAATCAGGGAACCTGCACCAACCAGCGTCCGCTCGTATTCAAGGGTGAAAGGGTGAAGAAAGGACAGGTGCTGGTTGACAGCTCTTCGATGGAAAATGGGGAGCTTGCTTTGGGGCAAAACGTGCTCTGCGCCTTTATGAGCTGGGAAGGCTACAATTTCGAGGACGCCATCATCGTCAGCAGCCGTCTGGTTGAAAACGATGTATTTACTTCAATACATATTGAGAAACATGAGGTAGAAGCCAGGGACACGAAGTTAGGTCCCGAAGAAATCACCAGAGATGTACCAAACGTGGGTGAGGAAAGCCTGCGGGAGCTGGATGAAAGCGGGATTATCAGAATCGGAGCTGCCGTTGGCCCCGATGATATACTGGTCGGGAAAATCACTCCGAAAGGCGAAGCCGAGCTGTCAGCCGAAGAAAAACTGCTGAGAGCTATCTTCGGTGAAAAAGCCAGGGAAGTGAAAGATACCTCTCTGCGAGTGCCGCACGGTGAATGGGGTAAGGTTATCAACGTAAAGGTCTTCACAGGCAGCGACCTTGCCGCCGGGGTGAACCAACTGGTACAGGTATGGGTTGCCCAGAAGCGAAGAAACGCGGTGGGTGATAAACTTGCCGGACGCCACGGTAACAAGGGAGTCGTATCCATTATAGCCCCGGCCGAAGAGATGCCTTTCCTGCCGGACGGTACGCCTGTGGATATTATCCTGAATCCCGTAGGCGTACCGTCGCGTATGAATATCGGTCAGGTGCTGGAGACTCATCTCGGCTGGGCAGCCAAGATACTGGGGTTCAAAGCACTCACTCCTGTTTTCGATGGTGCTGACGACGTCGATATCGAGGATGTATTGGCCAGAGCCTGGCTGGCTCAGCAGGCGGGTGCGGTAAACCTCGACCCCGGAAACAGGAACGGTAATCTGAAACTGGAGAGGGCAAAGGAATGGGTTCAGGAACGTGGCTACGACGCGGATAAGGTTTTCGGTGACGAATATCCGGGAGTGGCAAGAGAAGCCTGCTTAAGGTTATGGTTACAGGACCTTGGTATCGATAGCCAGGATTTCAATCACGAGGAGCTCGAAGAGATTGTAGCCAAGGTAAGTACCGAGAAGAACTACCCTCCCCCGACCGTCGGTAAAGTAACGCTCCGCGACGGGCATACCGGCGAGCCGTTCGACCAGCCGATAACGGTAGGTTACATATATATGATGAAGCTCAACCATCTTGTTGAGGATAAAGTCCATGCCCGCTCCACGGGACCGTATTCATTAATCAGCCAGCAGCCGCTGGGCGGCAAAGCCCAGTTCGGAGGCCAGAGGTTCGGTGAAATGGAGGTATGGGCGCTTGAAGCCTACGGCGCCGCGCATAACCTTCAGGAAGTCCTGACTATAAAATCGGACGATGTAATCGGCCGGGCTAAAGCCTATGAAGCTATAGTAAAGAATGAGGATATCCTCCAACCGGGTGTGCCGGAATCGTTTAAGGTCCTGGTTAAAGAGCTCCAGAGCCTGGGGCTTGCCATCGAAGTGATAAACGAGGAAGAAAAGACGGCTTTCGCTACTGAAGCTGTCAAAGTACCCGGTCTGGAGGCAGGTATTGAAGCTCTAGAAGGTACGGTTGAGGTTGTAGCGGAAGACGCCGGCTCGGACGGGGAATCTCCGGAGGAGCCTGCGGCTGAGGTAGAAGTTGCCGAAGATACGGCAGAAGCAGTGACGGAAGAGGAAGCAGGTACTGAAGAAGAAACTCCTGAAGAATCTGTAGCTGAGGTAGAGGCTGCCGGGGATACTGTAGAGGCTACGGCGGAAGAGGAAGAGAGTACCGAGGAAGAACCCGTAGCTGAGGTAGAGGCTGCCGGGGATACTGTAGAGGCTACGGCGGAAGAGGAAGTGAGTACCGAGGAAGAACCCGTAGCTGAGGTAGAGGTTGCCGGGGATGCTGTAGAAGCTACGGCGGAAGAGGAAGAGAGTACCGAGGAGGAAACTAAGGAAGAACCTGTAGCTGAGGTTGAGACTACCGAGGATACTGTCGATACCGCAGCGGAGGGAGAAACGGAACCTGAGGAAGAAGCTGAAGTTAAATCTGAGATTGTAAGTACCGAAGAACCGATTGAGACTGATACAGGAGATGATAGCAATGCTGGAAGTTAATGATTTTGATTCAGTTCGTATCTCACTGGCTTCACCGGAGCAGATAAGAAGCTGGTCTTACGGCGAGGTTACCAAGCCGGAGACTATCAACTACCGAACGCTCAAGCCGGAGAGGGACGGGCTTTTCTGTGAGAGAATCTTCGGTCCTACCAAGGACTATGAGTGCTTTTGCGGAAAATATAAAAGGATACGTTACAAAGGGGTTATCTGCGATAAGTGCGGCGTTGAAGTAGCCCAGTCCAAGGTGCGCCGCGAAAGAATGGGGCATATCGAACTTGCCTGCCCTGTCAGCCATGTCTGGTTTGCCAAGGGAATACCCAGTCGTCTCGGACTTCTGCTCGATATGTCGCCCCGAAACCTGGAACGCGTCTTGTATTTTTCGCATTACATTATCAGCTCGATTAATGAGGAAGAACGCGAGCTGGCTATAGAACGGGCAGGGGAAAGGCTGGAGCAGGAGATAACGGAACGGGAAGAAGCCCTGGAAGCTACGATTTCCGAGATGAAAGAGGCTTCCGTAGAAGAAGTAAATGAGCTACGAAGAAAATGGGAAGAGGAGAAGGTCCAGCTTCAGGAGAAGAACGTCGCTGAAGCGGAGCTGCTCAAAGACCTCCACATACGGATGCTTCTTACCGAGAGCCAGTATCAGGAACTCAAACATAGGTATGACCAGGTATTTACCGCCGGAATGGGCGCGGAAGCCATTCTCCAGATTATCAGGGGAATTAACCTGAACGAGCTGCGCAACGAACTGATCGGCGAGACCCGCTCTAATTCGGGTCAGCGGCGTAAGAAAGCGAGCAAACAGTTGCAGGTAGTGGAGGCTATACGCCGCAGCGGCAGTAAGCCGGAATGGATGATTACCACCGTGTTACCAGTATTACCTCCTGACCTCAGGCCTATGGTGCAGCTAGACGGCGGTAAATTCGCCATCAGCGGCACGAACGACCTGTATCGCCGGGTAATCAACCGCAACAACCGGCTGAGACACCTGATGGAAACAGGCGCACCGGAAATAATAATCCGTAACGAGAAGCGTATGCTGCAGGAAGCCGTGGACTCGCTTATCGATAACGGCAGAAGGGGACAGGCGTACGCTACCAGCGGAAATCATAGATTAAAATCGCTTTCGGATATGCTCCGGGGCAAACAGGGACGCTTCCGCCAGAACCTGCTCGGTAAACGGGTTGACTACAGCGGGCGTTCGGTAATTGTAGTCGGTCCCGAATTAAAAATAAACCAGTGCGGTATTCCTCGCCGAATTGCGCTGGAGCTCTTTAAACCCTTTGTAATGCACCAGCTTCTCGAGAGGGGTCTTGCTCATAACATTAAGAGTGCCCGGCGACTGGTAGAGAGAGCCAAGCCGGAAATGTATGACATTCTTGAGGAAGTCGTCAAGGAGCGACCAGTGTTGCTTAACCGTGCTCCTACTCTGCACCGACTCAGTATTCAGGCTTTCGAAACGGTGCTTATCGACGGCAGTGCTATACAGCTTCATCCCATGGTGTGTACTGCTTTCAACGCTGATTTTGATGGCGACCAGATGGCGGTGCATATACCGCTTTCAAAAGCCGCCGTGAGGGAAGCCAGGGAAACGATGCTCAGCATACACAATATGCTGCTTCCGAGCTGCGGTGAGCCGATAGTTACTCCTACCCTGGATATGGTACTCGGCTGTTATTACCTTACAACTATCAGACCGGGTACCAGAGGAGAGGGTAGTTTATTCGGCAGCTTCGAGGAAGCGAAGCTCGCTTATGAGCTTGGTGTTGTCGATTTCAGAGCTGAGATTGAGGTAAGAGACCAGAAAAGAGACGGTAAAAGGATTAAGACCAGTGTCGGTCGTATTATCTTTAATGAGGTACTGCCTCCGGAAATGGAATTTCACAACGAAGCAATCGATAAATCGGGATTGAAAGGTATAGTAACTGACTGTTCAAAACTGCTGAATGATGAAGATATGGCGGTAGTACTGGACAATCTGAAGAAGCTCGGATTCGATTACGCAACGAAATCGGGAACCACCATTGCCATGAGTGACATCGAGGTTCCGGATTCCAAACCTGAACTGCTCCGAGAGGCTGAAGAGAAGACCGCCACTCTTGAGAGCCAGTATAACGGCGGCTTAATCACCGAGGATGAAAGATACGGAGGAGTGATCCAGGCATGGACTGACACAACCAATAAGATTACCGAAGCTATATCGGACGGTCTTGATCGCTACGGCGGTATCTACATGATGGCGACATCGGGAGCAAAGGGTAACATCTCCCAGATAAGACAGATGGCCGGTCTCAGAGGTCTGATGACCAATCCATCCGGTAAGATTATAGACTTTCCTATTAAAGCGAGCTTCCGCGAAGGGCTTAGCGTTCTGGAGTATTTTATCTCTACTCACGGTGCCCGTAAGGGTTTGACCGATACGGCGTTAAGAACTTCGGAAAGCGGACATTTAACCCGGCGTCTTATCGATGCCTCCCATGACGTTATCGTTCTTGAAGAAGATTGCCAGACTATAGAAGGAATCTGGGTATCGGAACCTGAAGACGGGAAACTGTTGCCCTCTTTTACCGAGCGGATAATCGGCCGGCTTGCAGCCAGTAAGGTAGCCCACCCCGAGACCGGGGAGACTATCGTTGACCGGAATGAGGAGATTGATGAGGAAAAAGTGGAACAGATAATTGCCGCCGGTATAACCAAGGTTCATGTCCGGTCTCCTCTGAGCTGCCAGTCGAGACGCGGCGTTTGCAAGGCTTGTTATGGCAGGGACCTCTCGCGAGGTGAGCCGGTTAACCTCAATACGGCGGTTGGTATTATCGCCGCCCAGAGTATTGGTGAGCCGGGTACGCAGCTAACACTGCAGACATTCCACACCGGCGGCGTGGTCGGTCTCGATATTACAAGCGGTCTGCCCAGGATAGAGGAGCTATTCGAGGCAAGAACACCGAAGGTACCGGCTGTTCTTGCAGATATAAGTGGTATTGCCGAGGTGATTCACGGTGATAACGGAGATAAAATTCTCGTAGCCAGCTCTGAAACGTTCCGTGACGAGTATACGCCGCCTTCCGACTGGAAAGTAATGGTCAAGAAAGGTCAGTGGGTGGATATAGGCGCGGTGTTAGCCCAGCCGAAAGCCAAATCTAAGTCTTCTGCCAAGAAGGGTAAAAATGAATCGAAAGGTGTTGCCCTTGTTGAAGAAGAACAGGCTATTCTGGCGGGTGTTGCCGGTCAGGTGGAGATAAAAGATGGCCGTGTGACGATAGTATACGAAGAGCAGGAGCAAAGGGAGTATGTTATACCGGCTGCCGTACATGCCCGCATTCAGACAGGAGACGTGGTACAGGCAGGACAGCAGCTTACCGACGGTTCTGTAAACCCGCAGGAAATGCTGCATATTCTGGGTAGGGAAGCTGTCCAGCAATACTTGGTAGACGAAGTGCAAAGGGTGTACCGTTCTCAGGGCGTGAATATCAGCGATAAGCATATCGAGATTATCGTTCACCAGATGCTGGATAAAGTAAGAGTCGATTCTTCAGGTGATACCGAACTGATACCCGGAGAGCTGATAGACAGGTTTAAGTATGAGGACATTAACGCCGAGGTTCTGGCTGAAGGCGGAGAACCCACCACAGCTCATACGGTCTTACTGGGCATAACCAGGGCTGCATTGAGCACGGATAGCTGGCTGGCGGCGGCTTCATTCCAGGAGACCACCAGGGTACTAACCGAGGCTGCGGTCAAGGGAGCGACGGACAGGCTGGTTGGACTTAAGGAAAATGTCATTATCGGCAGACTTATCCCTGCCCGTTCGCCGGTTTCGGAAGAGATGCTGAGACTTATGCTGAACGGTGAGTCTGATGTGCAGGACGAGCAGGAAGCGAGTATACTGGCTATAAGAGCCGATGAGGCGAACGAAGCGGAACTGGCTATATAGTTAAGTAGCCGGTTATTTTACGTGATAAAGCCGCCCCGATCTCAATCGGGGCGGCTTTATATTCTCTTGAACAGGGCAGGGATGTGGTATAATAACTGCAATAATGGTTATTTAGCAGCCGTCTTGTTCAGAAGGTAAAAACAAAGGATTATAAAGGCCCGGGGAGGTAAATAACAATAGCTCGTATAATTTCGGGTAAACCCAGCGTCGAAGATACGCCTCTTGATGCAAGCCTGAGACCACGCAGCCTTGTTGACTTCGATGGACAGACAAAGGTAAAAGATAATCTTAATATAGCCATTGCTGCTGCCAGGGGTAGAGACGAAGCGCTGGACCATATCCTGTTTTACGGACCGCCCGGTCTGGGAAAGACCACGCTGGCCAATATCATTGCCGGTGAGATGGGAGTTAATCTCAGGATCACCTCGGGTCCGGCTGTAGAACGCACCGGAGACCTGGCGGCAATTATTACCAACCTTCATAGCGGGGATATCCTCTTTATTGATGAAATACACCGCCTGAACAGGGCGGTAGAGGAGGTTTTATACCCGGCTATGGAGGACTTTGCTCTGGACCTTATTATCGGCAAAGGCCCCGGCGCTAAAAGCCTGCGACTTAACCTGCCTTCGTTTACCCTGATAGGCGCGACCACCCGTTTTGCTCTGCTGAGCCCCCCCCTGCGTGACAGGTTCGGCGCCGTCTACCGATTCGATTTTTATGACCAGGAGTCTATTAAAAGAATCTTGCAACGTTCAGCCCGTATCCTGGGGATAAAAGCTGAGGACGAGGGCCTCGACGAGATAACCAGCAGGGCAAGAGGGACACCACGCGTGGCAAACCGGTTGCTGAAACGGGTGAGGGATTACGCTCAGGTCATCGCTGACGGTGTGGCTACCCGGGAAGTAGCGATTGATGCCCTGTCCAAGCTTGAAATCGACTCTATAGGGCTTGACGAAACGGACAGGAAAGTGCTGTATACAATTATAGAGAAGTTCAACGGCGGACCGGTAGGGCTGGAGACCATCGCCGCTGCTATCGGCGAGGAATCCGACACAATCATGGATGTCTATGAGCCGTATCTTCTGCAGCTTGGCTTTCTGGAGAGAACACCCAGGGGCAGGTTGGCTACCCGGCTGGCCTATAAGCACCTTGATTTACCCTATGACAAAGAAACCCCACCCCAGGCAACCCTATTATAGATATACCCTGCATACAGGGAGAGATACATAAAACTAAATTCTATTCGGTTTTGGTTGGTTTGTCATTGCGAGTCCGCCTGAGGAGGACGAAGCAATCTATATCAATTTCTTGAGATTGCTTCGTCGTTCGCCCGAGGCGAACTCCTCGCAATAACAGTGTAATCAACCAAATGCAAACGGAACCTAAAACTGCGCATGTATCTTTCTACCAGTTCGATTGACAAACTATTGTACTGCTGTATACTCTATTTAAGAGGTGTGCAATGGCGAGATGCCCAAATTGCGGTCAGGCTACAGCAAGGACTCTGGACTGGTGCTGCCAGTGGTGCGGCTATCCTCTGTTCTCCGGTTCTTTTAAACAGATTGATAAGACTTATAAACAATTGAGAGAAGAAAGGTCGGGCAGGAAACCGGCAGAGGAAGAGATTGAAGCGGAAGAAACACCTGTAGAAGAGATTGAGGTCGAAGAATCTGAGGAAGAGGCTGAAGAAGAGGCGGAACCTGAAGTTGAAGCAAGACCCAGGCGGAGAGTAAGACCAGCCCTCCGGCGCAGGAAGGTCAGGAAACCCGAACCCGAGCCGGAACCTGGAGAGGAGCTTAAGGAAGAAGAGCCTGAAGAAGAAGAACCCGAAGTAGTAGAGAAACCGAAACCGAAAGCCAGGCCGTCAGCCCGGCGTAAGAAAGTAAAGGAACCCGAACCTGAAGAAGAGGAACCTGAACCGGAACCTGAAGAGGAACTTGAGGAAGAAGAACCTGAAGAAGAAGAACCCGAAGTAGTAGAGAAACCGAAACCGAAAGCCAGGCCGTCAGCCCGACGTAAAAAGGTGGAGGAACCCGAACCGGAACCTGAAGAAGAGGAGCTTGAGGAAGAAGAAGAGGCTGAAGAAGAGCCTGAGGAAGAGGAAGAAGAGTATGAAGAGGAAGAGGAGGAGCCTGAGCCTGTCCAGCCGTCTATGGAACTAACCGTTGATGAGGTGATTTCAGCTTATGAGACGGAAGGAACGGCGGCGGACTCAAGATTCGTCAATAAGATTCTCAGGATATCCGGGACGGTGGATAAAATAGAAGTCAGGGCAGCGATGGATATATATTTCATAAACCTGGTCGGTTCGAGCGAGAACAGCCTGCGACAGAGAATGCGTTGCGTATTCAGCAGGGAACACGGGTCTGAATTGCAGCAGTTGACGACCGGGCAGGAGGTGACGGTACAGGGTAAGTACGATGGCTCGATAATAAGTATCAGCATGAGAGATTGTATCCTGGTTTAGTGATATATTCCCGTTGAATCTACGTCTTTATACATTGTAGAAAAAGTCGCCACTTGGTTAGTGGCGACTTTTTAGAAATAACGTATTTTTCTGAAGTGTAAATATTATATTTTAAAGACGATATTTCATGCGTATTTATTTGACTTCGTAAGCCACCTGAACGGTGGTGGTAATTTCAAGCTCTCCGGGACTGATTGCCGTTTCAATCGACTCGGCAACCAGTCCAGGGGCGGGCATTTCGATATCCGCACTTACGCGGTGGACTACGGTCGATGAAGTGGAACCTTCGGAGATATAGGTCACATTACCCACACTGACACCGGAAAGGCTGGCAAGCTGCTTTGCTTTTTCCCTGGCGTCGGCTACCGCCAGTTTTCTGGCTTCTTCATAGTATTCTGTCGGGTCTTCCACCGAGAAGTTGATACTGCTGATTCTGATATAGTCCCCTCCAGCTTCAGCCACGGCATCGATAATCCTTCCCACCTTATCTATATCCCTTATCTTAACCGTTTGCATATTCGTTACACGATAGCCGGTTACCTCTTCCTGGTTCGTTTCCCTGTCCCATGTCGTTTCCTCATGGATATAAAAGTACTGGGTCTGGATATCTCTGCTGTCTACACCGTTAGCATCGAGGGCGTCCATTATCCTTTCTATAGCCGCCGAGGCTTGAGACTGGGCTTCAGCCACGGTCTCCGCTCTGGCTGAAATCCCCACCGATAAAGAGGCTATATCCGGGACGACGCTTACTTTGCCCTGACCGGTGACCCAGATTCCCTGCTGCTGGTTACTCAGGTTCAGATTGGTTATCTCACCGAGAGCGGTACCACCCTGCTCGCAGCCGGTCAGTCCCATTACCACCGCTACTGCTGCCAGTACGGCAACGAGTATCCACATCTTTTTCATTGCTCTCCTCCTGATGATATGTCTCTCTACTATTATATAACGAAAAAGCCGCCACTTGGTTAGTGGCGGCTGACTAAAATGTATTATTTATCGGTCTGGTCTACTCTGAGCGGAGTGCTTCAATCGGGTTCAGCCGTGAAGCGTTCCATGCCGGGTAGAACCCGAAGAAAAGGCCGATGCCAACGGATACGGAAACGGCAAGGATAACTATATCAGCACCGACTATGGTGTTTATTTGTCCCATGCCCACGGCAGAAGAGAGTGTAGGAACGAGCTTGGAAACTCCCCAGCCGAAGATAACCCCGATGACGCCGCCGATAAACGTCAGTAATGCCGCCTCGATTAGGAATTGTCCCCAGATATCCCGCTCTCTGGCTCCAAGAGCTTTCCGGATGCCTATCTCGCGGGTCCGCTCCAGTACCGATACGAGCATGATATTCATCACGCCGATACCTCCGACCAGCAGTGAAATTGCGGCTATCGACCCGAGAAGTAGCGTCATGGTACCCGTCACTTCTGATATGGTACTGGCTATTTCCTCCGTGGACATGATAAAAAAGTCGTCATCGACTCCGGTGCCCAGCCGGTGACGGGCGCGAAGCAGGCTGGTTATTTCATCTACCACATAACTCGACTGGTCGGTATCACTGGTCGTGAGGGCTATGGATGAGACTACGCGTTCTCCCTGGGCGGTCTTTGGTTGGGCAACTGCCTGCCGGAGGGCTGTAAGTGGAATTAACATGGCATCATCGGACGAACTCATCATAAATCCACCCTCGCTTTCAAGTACGCCGATAATTCGGACGATTGTGCTGCCCATTCTTATTTGTTGACCTATAGCATCGCTTTCTCCGAAGAGCGTCTCTTTCACATTGGCGCCGATTACGGCTACTTTGGCGCCCCGCTGGTAATCGTATTCGGTAAAAAAGTTACCCGAGGCAAAATCAAGGCTATACACCTCGTTGTATTCCGGCGTTGTTCCGGTAACTCTTGCGTGCATATTTTCACCACCGACGACCATTTGCAGGCTGGTGGAATAAGAAGGCGCTACTGCGGTTATATAAGGTATTTGTTCGGAAATTATCTGGGCATCCTCGAATGTCAAAGTCTGCGAACTGCCGCCTGCACTCCTGACTCCACTGAAAACAAAACCTCCGGGACTGATGGTAATGAGGTCTTCTCCCATGCCTTCGATATTCTCCAGTACCTGTGCTGTAGTCCCCCTGCCTATAGACATCAGGGTAATTACGGCGGTAATGCCGATTACTATTCCAAGGATGGTCAGGAAGCTGCGGAGTTTATGTGTAGAAATACCGACCAGAGCGGTAGTTAAGGGTTCAAACCACTTTTTCATATTTGTTCCTCCGCTTCTATCTGCCCGTCCTTGAGATGTATAATCCGCTGGCAGTGACTGGCTATATTGGCGTCATGGGTTATCATAACCAGTGTAATGTCGTTCTCAGCATGCAGTGACGTCAGAATAGAGATTATTTCCGCGCCGGAATGGCTGTCCAGGTTGCCTGTCGGTTCATCGGCCAGAATCAGCGGAGGACTCTTGACGATTGCCCTGGCTATAGCTACCCTTTGCATCTCACCGCCGGAAAGCTCGGTAGGGCGGTGACCGGCGCGTTCTGACAGCCCTACTTTTTCAAGTGCTTCCATAGCAAGCTTGCGGTCGCTGCCTCCGCAGTACTTCATGCCGAGTTCTACATTAGCCAGGGCGGAGATACGGGGTAAAAGGTTGAAAGTCTGAAAGACAAATCCAATCTTCTGTCCCCTGATTCGGGCAAGCTCACCGCTGTTCAGGCGGCTGACTTCCTTATCCTCGAAATGGTATATGCCTGACGTAGGCTTGTCCAGGCAGCCGATAAGGTTAAGTATGGTGGATTTACCCGAACCGGAGGGGCCCATAATCGCTACAAGTTCGCCCCGTTCGATATTCAGGGTGATACTCCGGAGAACGGTAAGCTCTCTTTTACCCATAGGGTAGACTTTGGTTATATTCTCCAGGCTAATCATTGCTACCTCCCTATTTTCATACCGAATCCGCTCTGGGGACCTGTCTGTGTTGTGGTGCTGGTAGAACCCTGCGGTACTATTACCTGGTCGCCTTCACTTAGTCCGCCGATTACCTCCGTATATTGCCAGTCGCTGATTCCGACCTGTATCTCGCGTTCCTCGGTTGTGCCGTCCGCCAAGACTACTATTACGTATGTCTGTCCCCCGCTGGTGTTTACAGCCGCATTGGGAACGAGTAACACATCTGTTCTCTCTTCAGTAATGATATTTACGGTAACGGTCAGCCCTTCTCTGAGCTGAAATTCATCGGATGTTAGTGTGGCGGATGGTCCCTGAAAGCGACCGCCGAACGGCATCTGTCCTTCGAATTCCTCCGGAACGGCAGGCGTTTCACCTTCTGCGAATGGCAACCCGCCTTCGAAACCCTCCGGTGGAGCGGGAAAATCACTGGACTCTATCCGCTCTGCCATTTCCTTAGACTGTTCTTCTATCTCCTTAGCCTGTTCTTCCGTGATACGACCGGACTCAACGGCAGCCTCGAGCATCTCGGAAATATCTCCGGAATCAATATTACCGAAACCTCTCCTCGTCGTTCTCTGCTCCTCATCGACGATTGTTTCGAGCGACTGGATTTTTACTTTTACCTCGTAATTGACCACTCCTGCCTGTATGGTAGCCGTGGGAGCGATACGGATAACCTCGGCGGGCAGGATAATCGTCTGAATGGCGTCTACCTGCACGGTGGCTTCTATGCCTACACTAACATTAAAGATATCCATTTCGCTGACATATACATCGGCTTCGAATTCATTGGGGTCGGCTATCTCTATCACTTTCGTACCTTGCTTTACTTCGCTGCCGTCGCTGATATTGACCCTGGTGATGAAGCCGTCGAATGGAGCAACAATCTCCCAGCTCTGAAGCCCAGCCTCTTCCCATGCCTCGACGGCGTAATCCAGTGCCAATTGCGCGTCTTCCATCTTACTCCGGGCTATGGTGAGTTCTTTTTGCCTGGTTTCACGCTCCTGTTCGATATCATCCGGTAAGCTTGCCAGAGTGTCTTCAGCATCGGCTAGGTTTGACTCGGCTATAGCCAGCTGGGCTTTCTTCTGCTCGTAGTCCATGATGAAATCGGGTACGCCCCAGTTGTAGTCGTACCAGGCTTTAGCTACGTCATAAGCCGCCTGGGCGTAATCAAGGGCTCTTTTCGCCTCGGCGACTTCGAGTTCAGCCCTGGCGATAGCAAGAGCGGCGTATTCAGGACTGCTGACTTCGTCAAGGGTAGCTTCCGCTTTATCGACATTAATTTCTGTCTGAAGCAGCTCTCTTTCCTTTGTTTCTACCTGGCGTTCAAGATTTTTTAGATAGTCGCTTCGTTCTGAAGCGTCGAGTTCCGCTAGCACATCACCCTCTTCGACGAAATCTCCCTCCTCGACCAGGACTTCTTCTATAGTACCTTCTAGCTCGAAGGCAAGGTTCTCTTTCTGAGATAATACCAGGTTGCCTACCGCTGATATATCCAGCGTAAGGTTACCTCGCTGGATGGTGGCTATCTCCTGTTCCTGGGCAGTTTCCTGCTCCCGTCCTCCGCAGCCGGTTGATAAAACGATAGTGCCGCAGAGCATGAGGATTATCAGTGCTATCCTTGTGAGTTTCATCGAGCGCCTCCTGTTCCACATTTTTGTAGTGTAAATTATCCTTTTTGTTATCACTGGAATTATGCCAGATAAATATTAGATTGTTATTAAGGTTACATTAGATTTTCATTTATTTTCCGGAAAAGGGCAGGGTGAAATTGAAACGGCTGCCTTTCCCCGGTTCGCTTTCTGCCTTAATCTCACCTCCG
>Ga0315543_1001181_pt1 | contig 29134 bp, 22 predicted proteins | sample SalMarSW160210MG_2_FD_203098 | JGI IMG/M metagenome (GOLD analysis project Ga0315543, IMG submission 203098) | Salt marsh sediment microbial communities from the Plum Island Ecosystem LTER, Massachusetts, United States - Salt Marsh Sediment SW1601-210 ... | reverse complement strand
CTTACTCAGCCCATCGCCTATAGCGAGAAAAGAGATCCTGCACGAATTCCTTCCCCTCTCGCTCAAGCCACGCGCCGAGGTCTGAGAACGGATATGGCTCAAGCGCGTCACTGACCAAAGCTTCGCGCCAAGCATTGAACAGGACATAGGCAACCTTTTGCCAGTACGTCTTTTCATCACGGACAACCTCGTCCCACGGGTTTCTCTCCCAGAGTCGAACCTTGGTCTGACGGCCGAGTTGTTGGTTGATGAGCGTGACGATGTATGAGTTTACGGCGTGTAGGATCTGGCTGATGGTCTTTTTCTCGCCCACGTTCAGCACAACATGATAGTGGTTGGGCAGTACGCTGTAGGTGTGCACGTGGAACTGGTAAGCCTTCTCATAGTGTTTCCACTGGTCAACGACAATTTGGGCGAACTGGGGCCTGGCAAACCATCGCTGCCGCTGATAGGTCACGCTGGTGATCAAGTAGGTTGCGTTGGGTATGATTGGCCTGTGGGTTCGGCTCATTTGTGTCGCTCCAGGTTTCGCCCGTCCAATCTGGCAGCGTGGGAGCTGCCTCTGCTGCGGTGTCTCGTCTATTCAGCAGGGCGGGCTCCCACGCCCGGTGATTCGGTTGAACACTTACGCAAGTGCCGCTTCGTGGTGCTCAAGGAGCCATCTCCCCTTCTCCTGGCAAGTCAGACAGAGTGCGCGGAGGACTCGTTGAGCTTCGGCGCACTCTGCGGTTCCTGTGTGTCCCTGCAAAAGGGAATGGATTCCTGGGCTGTGTTTCTTGGCTAGAATCCAGCGGCAATAGCGAAGGCGCTCGCCAGCCAGCAAAGAACTACAAGCACTGCACTGGTGACATAATAGGCTAGGGGGTTTTTCCTTCCCAGAGCAAAGCCGCTGTCCTCGAGTCGCGCTCCCACCCAGTATCCAGCAGGGAAAAGTAGTCCTGAGAAGACGGACCACACCAAGCCCTCTGCAACCATAAATGCCTGCAGACCGCCAGGGCGGTCAAAGGTGAGAAGGTAGCGGCATGGTGCCACGCGCATGCCGACGAAGTAGAACGCGGCCGCCGCAGACAGGGCTGCCAACGCCCCGCCCGCTATGCGGCCCAGAGTGCCCCTGTGCAGTTTGCGCCCGGCAAGGGTCACCGCTCCGGCCAGGACCAGCCCCTCCACCATCACAGCCAGGCAGGAGTTGGCCTTGCACATGACTGAGACGTGGAGGATGGGTACCACGAGTTGCTTGCACAGGATGGCCACAACTGCAATGCCGGGGAGCATGAGGGGCTTCCGGAAAGCGGCTGCTGCGATGGCCATGAGACCCATGCCAACCCCGGTCAGGATTGCAGCGCGGTAGGGAAGCCCTGCTGCCGTGATGACGCCGCTTAGGACCGTCTCCGACAAGCCCCAGAGGGAACCGAGTACCAGGATGGCGATCCAGATGTCAGCGGGCTGTACTCTCTTGATCTCGTCGTTTCTCATTCTCGTTTGCCTCCTTGCTGTTTGTGGTTAGTTGACTGTGTACAGCGTATTCAGTGGGTTAACGTGCCTTAGGCCATTATACAACACAAATCACTTTCTGCGAAGCGGGAACTGTGCCAGGCAATGAGGATCAGGATGCGTGATACAAGGAAGGACAGGCTGTAGGTGGCCGTCCCACGGAGTTTGTTGCTGCTGCCTGCTAGGTACATGGAGGCAAACAGCGCCATGCCTGTAGCAGCCAGCAGTGTCCCGCCGATAGCTGCTCGTCGCCGCGCCTGGCAGCTATGGGATGATCAGTACCTGGCCTACGCGGATGAGACTGGGGTCACTGATGTCGTTTGCGTGCACCAGTGCTTCCACGGTAGTGCCAAACTTGCCCGCAATCTTGGCCAGGGTGTCGCCTGATTGCACCACGTAGGTGCGCTGTTGGGGTTCTTGACCTGGTGTGCCGATGCGCAGGCTGGACAAGGCTGCATCAAAGGCTGGCTCGAAGGGCTCATAATCGTCCACGTGGGCTGAGCAGGTGACAGAGTAGGCGAGGCCTTTCTCTTGTGGGACGATCATCAGGCTGTGTATCCTGGATTGGCGGCTGGCGCCGATGTGGACAATCTCCACCGCAGGCAAGGCGCTCACGGTCGTTTGGCGGATGGAGATGAGCCGTGAGCCCATGGTTTCCTCATAGCTGGCCTTGACGTTGGCATAGTCATTGTCCGTCAACGTGCCCTGCAAGCTGGGGTCCTTGAGCACGACCAGAACGATGCTGGCGCAGCCCTTACGCGTGTCCAGGGCGCCCGTGTAGACGCCGCCGATGTAGCTGTAGCCTTCGCGGGTCAGGCCCTTGAGGCTGGTGCGCAGCAGTGTTCGCACACCGCTGTCGTCTACTACTTCCCAATCGCCCGGGTACTCGAAGGAGAAGACGTTGTCCTGGAAAGTCTGTGGCCCTGCTGCGGAGGTGACTGGTGAAGGGGTGACTGGCTCAGGTTGGCGCTTGGAGGTAGAGGAGAGCAGGGCTGCGATACAGCAGACTAACAGCGGGACCAGCACTAACGCCCCTACGATGAGCAGTGTTTTTCGTTTCCTGGCAGTTTGCGTGCCCTGGCGTCTTATCCGTTCAGAGGCCGCATCTCGGGCGGCTGGTGGCAGATACTCGACATTGGACACGGGTTTGCCGCAGCGCGGGCACTTGCCATCAGGCGTAGGTTCTACCGCATCACGGCAGCGGCGGCAGTAGCCGACAGCGACAAGCTCTCCCTCCGCGACTGCCTGACGTCGCAGCTTTTCGATTTCGCCCTTGGTGCGTTTGACGCCTGTGGCCTTGTAGGCTTCCGCGCTGCCACCCAGGAGTTGGACAAACTCTTGGCCGCCTTCTTCAGCTCCTGGTGCTTGGAGATAGGATTCGAGTTGGGCCGCAGCCTCAGCGAAACGCCCTTGCTGCTCTAGTATCTCTCCACGCTTCTTGAGCAACTTGGCGTGTTCTTGGCCCTTGGTGGCTGGCAGAGTACGATCTATATGGTCAATGTAGCTCTGCAGGTCGGCTCTTGCTTCCTCTGTGCGACCCAGTTCCTGATAGACCTTTGCCCGCTGCTCCCAGTACGGGACGCGCAGCTTCTCCGTAGGAGACAGCTCGAGGGCCCTTGCATAGTCCGCCAACGCCTGCTCAGGCTCGTCCCGTACGTGGCGTGCGGCGCGCATGGCATGCTTCTCATACTCTGGCGTACGCCGGAATGCCTGGTAGAGGCCAAACGTGAGGCCGCCGAGTGCGTACAGACCTACGACAATGAGCAACCCCGTAGTTTTGAGGCCGAGGTCCAGTATACTGCTCAAGCCGCCTTCCTGCATAGCCTTGACAAATGCGATTGCAATGCCAATGAAGACCACGCCGCAGAGCAGTCCGCCAACCAAGCAGCCCATGCGGCTGCCGAGAGTCTCTCCCGGCAATAGGTTTGAGCCACAGGCGTGGCAGGTGGTGCGCTGAGGCTCATTCTTGGCTTTGCACTTGGGACAGATGATCATGATGCCTCCTTGTCGTGTGCCGACAACCCGCTCCCATAGTGGTCATGGGTGGGTCAGCGTTGGAGTTGGAACGAGACGATGAGCTCGTTGCGCTTTCGCAAGGCAACGGTGCGTGTCCAACGGCGCTGATGTGACGAATGTATCAAGCGGCGTGACGTCCTAGATGGATTATAGATGCTATTCAGAAAGTGGTCAAGCGTTGTGTGTGGAGGGTCTCATTCAGTTCTAGGCCAGGCAGACACTGAAGTGAAATGCCCGACTGAAGTCTGGTCAGACCGTCAGTGGTGATTCAATCGGCACACGAATCTCACAAGAGCAGTTGAATTGCAGGATCCTCTCTTCGAAATGGTGCACTTCTCAATCCCAAGTGGCGGCTCGGGTTTCTTGGGTTGACAATCCTCGTGTGGTGCATTACAATCCCTCTGGACGTGGAAAGGGGAGAGTAGTCGAGATGCCTGACTGGGACGAGATTGGCGATCGGTTGTGGAAGGCGTTGAGGGAACTCGATGCCGGGCCTGTTCAGATGGAGGCTGAGAAGAGCTTTCAACTGGCCCTCATTGGTGCTCCCGGCAGTGGCAAAACCGCTTTGACCTGCGCTCTGGCTGGCAGCTTGCTTGGGGTGGAGGTGCCTTCCGAGCTGGAAGAGTACCTGCCGGAGTACCGTTTGCCACTATCTGTGGAGGACATAAGTGACCTGGATTCGGCTACGCTGCTCGTCCTGCTGCTCGACGCCACAAAGGGCAGCTACGTTGAGGAAGTGGCAGCAGCGGACTATCTCTCTTACCTGGGGAAGCCTATACTGGTGTGCTACACCAAGATGGATATCCTGCAGGCAGAGATGCGCTTGATCCGTGGTCAGGCCCGTTGGCGCGGCGCCGAGATCCTGCCTCTCAGCACGAGCCAGGCGGATACAGTACAGGAGTTGCTCGTGCCTGCCATCCTGGAGGTGCTGCCTGAGCATGCTCTTGTGTTGGCGCGATACCTGCCGCTCTTTCGTAGCAGGGTTGCAGGCGAACTTGTCGAGCGCACAGCCCTGGTTAACGCGACTTACGCTTCGGCCAGCGGACTGGCTGAGGGCATACCTAAATTGCGTATCCCACTGAGTGCCGGCGATATCGAGGTATTGAGCACGAATCAGGCGATGATGGCCTATCGGCTCGGACTAGCTCACAGGTTCCCTTTAGATTGGCAACAGGACGTCAGCGCACTGAGTTCGGCCGTCGAAGTAGGAGAGCTGTGGCGCCAGTTGGCCCGCCGACTCTTGGGCTTGATCCCGGTCTGGGGACTCGAATCCAAGGTTGGCGTCGCTTACGGTGGCACCGTGGTCACAGGCGAAGCGATTCAGGCATGGTGTGACAGTGGGCAGGCGTTATCGTCTCAGGTTCTCGGTGAGATGTACCGCGAAACTGCAGCTCAGGCCCGCCACCTGAGCCGCGATCTAGTGGCCAGGGCACGCGGTGCACTGCCAGCGCCTTCCGCCAGGCGCGCGCCGGGCAGCAGGTTCAAACTGAGCCTGCCTCGCCCGCATGTGCCTAGCCTGCCCAGGCGTCGCCGGAAACCAAGGTGTCCCGCGTGCGGTAAAACCAATCCCTCGGGTGCTGTTTTCTGCGCTTACTGTGGCTCGCCGCTGGCGGAAGAAGGTGGTCGGGCAGTGGACCAGGCTGTTGAGCGGCAGGCGCAGCAGGATGTGAAGGATGAGCAAGGGGCAGAATAGGAGGAGTAGCCCACGGTGACTTTGACAGACATGGATATGATACGAATACAGGCAAGGAGAGCTGACTAAGAATGAGCAGGGTTAAGGAAGCAATTGCCAGGCTGATACAAAACGAGTCGCTTAGTGAACACGATGCTGAGGCGGCTATGGTGGAGATCACCGAAAAGGAGGCTAGCGCAGCGCAGGTGGCCGCCTTTTTGACTGCTTTGCGCATGAAGGGCGAGACTGTAGAGGAGCTGATTGGCTGCGCGCGTGCCATACGCAAAGGCGTCACGCTCGTAAGCCCAGAGCGGCAAGATCTGGTAGACATCTGCGGGACGGGTGACGACCGGGCAGGTACGTTCAATATCTCCACGACCGCAGCGCTGGTAGCGGCCGGTGCGGGACTGGCTATCGCTAAACATGGCAACCGCTCCGTTTCCAGCCAGTGCGGCAGCGCAGACTTGCTGGAGGCTCTGGGCGCTAACCTGGAACTGACCCCGCAGCAAATGGCGCAGTGCATTGATGAGGTGGGCATTGGCTTCCTCTTTGCGCCGCTGCTGCAGCCTGGACTGGAACGGGCACTCGTCGTGGCGCGTGAAGTGGGGATACGGACTATACTGAACGTGCTTGATCCACTCGTCAACCCAGCCGGAGCTTCGGCACAAGTGGTGGGCGTGTATTCTGGGGCTCTCACCGAGCCAGTGGCCTACACCCAGCGCGCGCTGGGCATCCGCCAGGCGTTCGTAGTCTACGGGGCCGATGGCATGGACGAGTTCTCCACGACCGGGGTGAACAAAGTGAGCCGGCTCGACGAAGAGGGCATAGTCTCCACCTTCTTCCTTGACCCTGCGGACCTGGATTTGGCTCGCGCACGGCTTGCCGACGTGGCTGGCGGCACGCCGAAGGTGAACGTGCGCGTTACGAAGAGCGTGCTGGCTGGCAAGAGGGGCGCGGCGCGAGATATTGTCGTGCTTAATGCTGCGGCTACGTTGGTGCTAGGCAAGATGGCGCGCAACCTTCGTGAAGGGGTATCACGGGCTGAGGAAGCTATTGATTCTGGCACAGCGGCGCGCAAGTTGCAGGAGTTGATCGAATTCACACAACGGGTCAACAACGCGTGACGGCTTTCCGCGCCTTTGTCTAGCGAAGGCAACGCGCGACTTGCGCTCTGACTCTCAGCCTGCTGTTGATGACTGGGCGCAGATTGCAGCAGTGTGTTTCGTGGATCGCAGCGACGGATTGGGTGGGCAGGGATCGGACAGCCTGAGGCTGGCGGGTCTGCCGCTGCAGGTCTCGGTCTAGCCTGGGTGTGCGATGCTTCACATAACGGGCAGGCTGGTGAGCAGCGACAACAGGGGGGAGTTCACATAACGGAAAGGTGGACGATGGCCAAGGCGGATTCCTACTCTTCTTTTGAAAGGCGCTTCCTGAAGCCGGCGCGTGATCTTCTGCTGCGCATCTATTCCCCCGTGGTGCGTTTGCTGGCCTACCTCAGGCTGTCACCTAACGTGGTTTCCCTGATGGGGCCTGTGCTGGGTCTGCTCTTTGTCTATGTCGTACCCCGCAATCCTCGGCTCAGCTTCTTCATCTGGCTCCCCTCGATGCTGGTTGATGGTGTGGATGGCGCGCTGGCGCGCTATACTGGGCGGTCATCCGACTTTGGAGCGCTTATGGACAACGTCGCAGACCATACCCGCGAGACGCTGATTGTAGTGGCCCTTGCTTCGGCTGGTGCCCTGTCTCCGTTATGGGGTGGCCTGTATCCCTTTGTGTACACGGCGCTGAACGTGACGCTGTTTCTCGGCAACTACTATGGCGCGCCCGTTCCTGTGGCTTTGAAGAGTTGGCCGATTCTGTATCCAGCCATCGCGCTCTATCTGCTATGGGGCCGCAACTACCTGACCAGGGTGACCAGCCTTTGTGTGCTCTTGATGAGCTTTACCATTGTGCATGGTCTGTTCCTGCTTTGGCGGGGGATGAACCGGGGTTTGGAGGACGAGGACAGATGAAATGTCACTATGATGAGTATGAAGCTTACTATCGCTGCGCGCGGACAGGGGAGTATATCTGCCTGGCGCACGCTCGCCTGGATGTGGTATCCGTGAGCACGCGCGTCAAAACACCGCCTTTGCCTGTGCGTATGGCCCAGGCAAGTGACTATCCCGCCATCAAGAACATGGCCCTGACCTACTGGGGCGAGACCGAGGTAGAGTGCTTTGACCGCACTTATGATGTCCTTACTCTACCCGCTTTGTTGGCTTTCAGCGACGAGCGAGTGGCCGGCGTGCTCTCCTATGCGCTGGAGGAGGATCGGTTGAACATCATCATGCTCAATGTGCGGCCAGAGTACCAGGGGCGCCATACGGCACGCTCCTTGCTGACCATGGCGGAGGAAGAAGCGCGTGCTCATCGGCTCTCACGCCTGGTAGTCGCTGCCAGCAACGATGACTTGCCGGCGTTGTATGTGTATCAGCCTTGGGGGTTTATCATCACTGAGGTCAAGCCTGGTGCTATCCTTGCTCATCATGGCCACGAGGAACCTGGCTTCGCCAATATCCCTGTGCGGGACGAGATTCGATTGGAGAAACGCTTGACTTTCTAATCAGCGACCCTTGACTCGTACCTGAAGGAGCTTACCTTGTCTTCCCCCAAACGAGTTGGACTTGCTTTGAGCGGCGGCGCTGTGCGTGGGGCAGCGCACATTGGCGTGCTTGAGGTGCTCGAAGAGCACGGTATCCGTCCTTCCTGCGTGGCAGGGACGAGCGCTGGCTCGGCAGTCGGGGTGGTCTACTGCGCTGGCATGAGCCTGGCCCAGATCAAGGAGGTGGCCCTGAATCTGCAATGGGGCAAGCTCGGGCGTGTGGTGCGGCCCAGGTTGGGCTTCTTCGATGGGAGCCGCGTGGAGGCGTACCTCATCGAGCTCATTGGCGATCGCACCTTTGACGAGTTGGCTATCCCCTTTGCCGCTGTCGCTGCAGACATCCTGAACGACGAGTTGGTCGTCCTGCGCGAGGGACGGGTAGCGCCAGCAGTACGCGCCAGTTGTGCACTTCCCGGTGTGTTTACGCCTGTCGAGTACGAGGGCCGCCTGCTTGTGGATGGCGGGCTGATTAACAACCTGCCAGTCTCCGCCGTGCGCGAAATGGGTGCGGACTATGTCATCGCCGTGGACCTGCTGCCCTTATCCAGCGTGACCAGGGAGCCGCCGGCTAACCTGCTGGAGGTCTGGTACCTGAGCCTGTTCACGCTGATGCGCAATACGCACCGTGAAGCGTCGCAGGCAAACGTGGTTATCTATCCCAGCTTGGGGCAATTTGGATGGATTGATCTGTCGAATGTGCCAAGCTTCATTGAGCGGGGCCGCAGAGCCACTGAGGCAATGATGCCGCGGATCCTGCGTGATTTGAACGTGGAGGATAAGGTTGGAAGCTGACCTGGTGCTGTTCAACGGACGCATATACACTCTGGACCACGAATTGCCAGTGGCGCAGGCCGTGGCTGTACGCTGTGGCCGCATCATAGCTGTTGGCGACGACGCGGACATTTGCGCACTGGCAGGGCCTGACACGGAGCATCTGGATTTGCATGCTAGCACCGTGTTGCCAGGCTTCACTGATGCGCACATTCACTTTGTCAATTACGGGCTCAGCCTGACGCGCGTGCAGCTCGACGGCGTGACCTCGCTGCAAGAGGCAGTACGTCGTGTGGCCGAGCGCGCACGTAAGGCGCAGCCGGGAGAGTGGATCCGTGGGCGAGGCTGGAACCGCAATCTGTGGCCCGGTGCGCCCTTCCCCAGCAAGCACGATCTGGACCCCGTCACGCCGCACAATCCTGTCTATTTGCCGAGCAAGGATGGGCATGCAGCCTGGGTCAATTCATTGGCTCTGCAGTGTGCTGGGATCACTGCGGACACGGCAGACCCGCCTGGTGGGCGATTCGAACGGGACCCGCGGACACGGGAGCCCACAGGCCTGGCCAAGGAGCCACCGGCCATAGACATCATCGAGGACGCCGCTGGGCCTCCCAGTCTGGTGGAGAGGGAGAAAGCCATTCACGCTGCCACGGAGCGTCTGCACCGCCTGGGGGTTGTCGGTGTGCATGTGCCCGAGGAAGTGCACGAGTTTGCGGCTCTGCAGAGCGTGTGGCTGAAGGGTGAACTTGATCTGCGCGTGAATGTGATGATGGCAGACAAGTACCTTGACGGTGCGCTGAAAGCGGGTTTACGCGCGGGCCTGGGTGATGAGTTCCTGCGCCTGTGCGCAGTCAAGATCTACGCTGACGGCTCCTTGGGCTCGCGCACTGCTGACATGTTCGAGCCCTACGAGGGTGAGCCGGACAATCGCGGCATTGAGGTCACCAGCAGCGAAGCACTGAGCCAACTCATCGGTGCCTGCACTACGGGAGGGTGGAGCGTGGCCATCCACAGCATCGGCGATCGTGCCAATCGCCGTGTGCTTGATGCGCTGGAGGAACACTGGCGGGAGTGGTCGTCTCGGGGCTTGCGTCCGCGCATCGAGCACGTGCAACTGATTGCCCCGCACGATTTGCCACGCCTGGGTGCGATGGGTGTCATCGCTTCTATGCAGCCTGCCCACTGCACATCGGACATGCTGATGGCCGAGCGCTGTTGGGGCGCGCGCTGCTCAGGAGCTTATGCCTGGCGCAGCCTGGTGGACTGCGGCGCGCTGCTAGCCTTTGGCTCTGATGCTCCTGTCGAGGAGCCAGACGTGCTGCGCGGCATCTTTGCCGCCGTGACGCGCCAGCGTGAGGACGGCACACCTTCCGGCGGCTGGTATCCCGAGCAGTGCCTGACCGTGCCCGAAGCCGTCTATGCTTACACTATGGGGGCCGCCTACGCGTCTGGTGAAGAGCGCATCAAGGGCTCGCTGAGCCTGGGCAAACAGGCTGACATGGTTGTGCTGTCACAGGACATCTTTGACTTGCCACCGCATGAGATATCGAGCACGCGCGTGGAGGCAACCATCTTGGCCGGCGAGGTTGTATACAGCGCTTCGTGACAGCAAAACGCATCCTCATCAGGCGGCATTCCTCTCCATGATGTCCAGCACGCACTCCTCGGTGCCCATCATTCCCTCCCGAGCGATCAAAGCGACGGCGTGTGCGGTCTCGAGCAGTGTTCTTCCGATCAGGCCGCTAGCTGGAGGAATGTCCAAGCCACCCAAACTGAGCAGAGCCGTTCTGACAGCGACGTCAGCAGCACCAGCCGTCTTGATCGCACAGCTCTCCTTGGCTCCATCGCACAATATGCCGATCTGGGTGCCAAGTACGGTACATGCTGCCTGTTCGATCTGGGCAGCGTTGCCCCCCATGAGCCACGCGATAGCTGCGCTTGCTGCCGCTGCAGCCTGCACGGCGGTCCCGCAAAGAGCAGTCAGCAGGCCAATCTCCTGTGTCAAGCGCGCCAGCAGCAGATGGCCGAGTGCTACTGACTGAGCGAGACGCTTCTCGTCGAGGCCGAGACATTGCGCAACTGCCAGTGGAGGCATGGTCACTGTGATACCCTGGTTGCCGCTGCCCGAGCTGGTCATGATCTGAACCTGAAGGCCAGCCATGCGTGCATCTACGGCGGCTGCGGCTGTCGTTTGCGCTTGCCAATGCATGCTTTCTGTCGCTCTGTTCTGGCTTGCACTGCGCGCCAGTCGAGCTCCGATCGCGAGGCCTGGCGCCTGGCGGAGGCCTTCTTTTGCTGCCTGTTCGTTCATGCGGATACCTTGAAGAGTGTACTGGAGAGAGGGTGCGTCCATTTCCTTGATACGGGCGATGATCTCTGCTACGGATGCTGACCGCAGCCAGCGGCTTGCTTTGTCCCCAGGTGTGGAATCCTCTGGCCTTTGCGACTGGGAAGTAGACTGCAGGGGCACCCCGTTGGCCTCGACATAAGTAACCTTGGTATGCGACCCTTTCGTGATGGCCCGCGCAGTACCGGTTGGGGTATCCACCCTGACTTCGACATAGAGCTCACGGCGTTGCTTGTCTACGCGCAGCGTGACACGCCCAGCGGCGAGCAGGGCCTGTGCTTTGGCTAAGTGCTGAGGCGTGACTGTGCTGAACACCTCTAGGCCCAGGTCTGGATCGCCACCCACTGCTCCCAATGCGGCGGCCATGAGGTTGCCCTTCGGCTTGCCTGCCACGGGCAGCCCTACGGCCAAGCCGTTGCGGAACACTTTGGGGTCCAGGATGACCTGTATGCGGTCAATCTCCCCGCCAATGGCCTCACGGGCAGTGGCGGCTGTCAGAGCTACCGCCGCTGGCTCCGTACAGCCCAGGGATGGTTTGACGTGCTCTTTCAAGGTGTCAATGAGGCTCATGTGCGACCTCCTCTTCTTTGAGGGGCGACTCATACCTCCAGATACCAAAAGATGGCCACTTCGTGCGCTGTTCGCGGGCTGCCGCAATAGCGGTAGTAGTGGTCATCTATGCCACCAGGCACGAAGCCCATGTGCGCGTAGAAGCGGCAGGCATTGATGTTGTTAGTTTGCGTCTCGGCAACGAGGGCCTGGAGGTGATGCTTTTTGGCCCAGGCAACGGCCCGGTGGATGAATTGCCGTCCCAGACCGCCGCCCCGGTAGCCTTTGTCTATCAGGATGTTCCAAATCCAACCTGTGGCACGCCACGTGCAGGGCTCGACCTCCAGCAGGCCAACGATGCGGCCATCATCCTCGGCGATCAAGTGCAGGCACTTGCGAGCCTCTAAGCGCTTTCTGATCTCGGCCAGGTCATCCTCTTGCAGGTCGTAGCCGTGGCCCTTGTCAAAGGGCGGATTCAGAGGCTGGCAGGTCAGCCGCCAGGTGATCTCCTGCAGATCAGCCTGCACTCTCTCCAGCGCCAGCTCTGCGTCAGAGGTGAAGCTGGGGTTGATCTGTGTCAGGTTGGGGATGTCGGCGGCAGTCAGGGGACGAATGTGCACTACTGCCATTGTCCCGTCAGTCCCACTGTATTCAGGCGGTCATAGACCGGCTTCAGGCGCGCGTACACCTGCTTGAACTGTCTGAACAGAGTATCGTACGTGCCGGCATGGTCAGGCCGCGGCTCGCATCTGTACGTAACCTGAACCACGTTTTTGAGCGCCTCAAAGTCGGGGTAGATGCCCAGGCCCACAGCGGCGATGCAGGCTGCACCCACAGCCCCAGCTTCCTGTGGGTGGGCCACCACTTCAATGCGCTTGCCCGTCACGTCGGACAGGATTTGCATCCAGGGTAGGCTTCTAGCGCCGCCACCTACTACCCGCAGCGTTTGCAACGGGAAGCCGAACTTGCCATCCAGAATCTCGATGATCCAACGCAGGTTGTAAGCTACGCCCTCGTAGACTGCGCGCAGGAAGTGCGCCCTCCGGTGGTGGATGCTCAGGTTGACAAAGGAGGAACGCACGGACACGTCAGCGACCGGCGACCGCTCTCCACATAACCAAGGGGTGAAGATGAGGCCCTCGGCTCCCGGTGGCACGCTTTTCACTTCTTCATCCAGCAGCACGGTGAGTCTGTGCGATTCTTGCTCTGTATTCCCTTTTGGGAAGAAGCAGCACGTAATCCAATCCCGGCACGCACCAGCAGTTTCCGTTTCCGCAACGAGCAGACAGTTTCTGGGGTCAGCCGACTGAATGGCGGCGATGCCTGACTTGCCCGTTGGTGCGCCAGCGCTGATTACGCCCACCCACCCAGAGGTGCCGATGGAGGCGTGCCCCTCACCCACGCCCACAGCGCCGGAGCCGACCGCTGCGGCCGGTACGTCACCCGCGCCAGCAACGACGGGCGTGCCGGCCAGCAGTCCAAGATCAGATGCAGCTTCTCTGGTCAGTGGCCCGACCTGCTCGTCAGGACGGACAAGTGGCGGCATCTTGGCGCGTGGCGCGCTGAATAGACGGAACAGCAAGTCGTCCCACTTTTTGCTCTTCAGGCCGAATAGGCCTGTGCCTGAGGCCGAAGTCCAATCGGAGACCATTCTGCCAGTGCAGCGATTAAGCAGGTAGCCGCCCACGTCGAGGAAGTAGAGCGTCCTGGCATACAACTCTGGTTTGTGTTCCTTCAGCCAGAGCCATTTTGGGAGCACGTCCTTACCGGTGGCCGCACAGCCAGCGACCAGGGCGAACACTTTTGGCCCAAGGAGGCGGCGCATTGTACGTCGTGCCTGTTCCTCGGCACGCGCGTCCAGCCAGATAATGGCAGGATGTAGGAGGGAGCCGTCGTGGCCCACGGGCACGATGCCCAGCATCTGGGTGCAGAAGGTGAGACAAGTGATGTCCTTTGGGGCTACGGCGGTGCTCTCCAGCAGGTGTTTGGTGCTGTGGCCCACAGCATGCCACCAATCCTCGGGATCCTGCTCGGCCCAGTGGGGCTGAGGGTGGTGCACCTCGTAGCCCGCGAAGGCCTTGCCCACGACCTGGGAATCCTTGACGTCAACCAGTACGGCCTTGGTTCCTCCCGTGCCCACATCGCAGGAAACAACGTATGGCATAATAACCTCCAATGATTACTGCTTGTGAAGTCACTGAGACACACCGAAAGGTGCACTCTCTTGTATCAGGATGGTGACGCAGCCGGCGGACGATGCCAGCGACGGCAGCGGTGGATAGCTACTGAGGCCCCCTGCTGCTTTCCGTCAATCGTGAGTGTGCTTTGCCAGCACGCGCTCGTATGCGGCGAGCGTTTCTTTTGCTGCTCGCTGCCAGGAGAAGCGTGCCGCCTGTGCCAGTCCGCGCTCACGCATCTCTGCACGAAGGTCTGCGTTGTCCAGCACAGCGGCAATGGCTGCGGTCATGTCTTGTGTGTCCTGTGGGTCGAAGTAGCGTGCCGCGTCTCCGCCAAGTTCCGGCATGCTGGACGTATTGCTGCAAGCCACCGGTGTGCCACAAGCCATAGCCTCCAGTATTGGCAGACCAAACCCCTCGTAGAAGGAAGCCAAGACGTACACTGTTGCGCCACTGATCACGGCTGGCAGGTCAGCGTCAGGCACATAGCCGGAAAGAAGCACAGCCCTGGGATCATCCAGTTTCTCCAAGTTCTGGAAAAAGTCCTGGTATAGCCATCCGGCGCTGCCCACGATCACCAAGGATAGCACCGGATCCTGCTGCCGGAGCGCGCGTAGGGCGGCCACCAGCCGTATCAAGTTCTTGCGCGGCTCGATAGTGCCCAGGGCGAGGAGATATCGCTCAGGCAGTCCATAACGGGCCTTTACCTTGGCCACGCGCTCTGCTGGGACGGGCTGAAAGTCGGGCGAAGCGGCTTCGTAGATAACGGTGATTTTTTCCTCTGTCACGCCGTAAATGCGCATCAGATCGCGCTTGCTCGATTCGGAGATAGTGATCAAGGCGTCAGCGCGTTGTACGAAAAGCAGCATAGCGGCATTCAGGAACCAGTAGTTCAAGCGCTTGTGGTAGGCGGGAAAGAGGTGGTAGATCAAGTCGTGGACGGTTAGCACAGTTGGGACGCCACGCAGGGGCATTAGGAGGTGCTCAGTGGCGTGAAAAAGCTCCGCGTCTGGAAGCAAGCGATTGAAGCCTGTACCTGCCAGTTGACCCAGCCACACGGCCATGCGCCAGATCTTGTATCCGGCACGTACCGTGCGTGTGAGCACGTTTTCCAGGCCAAGCAATGGCCTGGCCTGGCGGTCACGATTGTAGAACAGGCCAAATTGCCGTTCCTGTCCATAGTCTGTCAGCAGCGTGCGGGCCAGGCTCTCCGCGTAGCGTGCTATACCCGCGCGCTGGTGTACGGCTGCAGAGACGTCAATGTAAATGGTCATAGTCGTATGGTAGGTATTTTGGCATTAGTTGTCAAATTAGTGAAGCTGGGGAGCTATCCCTAAGGTGAGGCAGCCGCGTCGAGCCGTCGCCCGTCGCCGGTCGCCCGTCGCCCGTAGGGCATGCAAAGCGAGGGCATGCAGAGCACGACCGGCCGTTGCCGTTTGCTGTCTGCGCAGAACGTGTGGCTCTACGGTAATGTGCCTGCCTTGTCAGGTACATGCTCGCCCCTGGCAACGAGGGGCAAACAGAGCGAGTGGTTGTAGCTGAACCGCTCAAGTACTTGAATGCGGTGATTCTCCGAGTCAGCAATGTAGATGCGCCCGTCAGGCCCCACAGCTATGCCGCGTGGATGCCCAAAGTCGCCGTTAGCCGAGCCCTGTCGGCCCCACGTGCTGAGGAAAGTGCCCTTCGTGCTAAACGCCTGCAAGCGGTGGTTTTCGGTGTCTGACACGTAGATGCAGCCGTCTGAACTGACTGCTATACCTGTAGGGCAGTCGAATGCGCCCCCAATGGAGCCGTGCTTTCCAAAAGAGGCGAGGAAACTGCCGTCGCAATCGAAAAGTTGCACGCGGTGATTGGTGCTGTCCGCTACGTACACGTTGCCACCAGCATCCACAGCGACGTCCGAGGGCCAGCAGAATTGGCTATTTGCGGAGCCTTGAGTGCCCCACTCCAGCAGAGAATTGCCTTCCATGTCAAAGACTTGTATGCGGTGGTTGTTCTTGTCCGCTACGTACACGCGTCCGGATGGTGCGACTGCCACCCCACACGGCGAAGAGAATTCACCTGCGGCATTGCCGTAGCTGCCCCACTGTCCCAGATCATTGCCGTCAGCATCGAATATCTGGATGCGGCCGTTGTTGGTATCAGCGACGTACACGGTGCCGTTGGAAGCAACGTCCAGGCCAGCCGGGAGGTCGAACTGGCCCGCGCTCGACCCATACGAGCCCCATTGTTTGACGTAGCTTCCGGCGCTGTCAAAGACCTGGATACGGTGGTTTGAGGTATCCGCTACGTAGATGCGCCCATTGCTGCTCACTGCGACGTCCGACGGCCACAGTAGTTGGCCGTCCCCTGTGCTGGGGCGGCCCCACTTGGTGACAAAGGCGCATTCGGCGGTGAAAGCCTGGATGCGATCATTGGAACTATCTGCAATGTAGATGCGACCGTCGGCGGTGACAGCAATGCCTGCGGGACTCCTGAACTGCCCGTCAGCAGTGCCGTAGCAACCGAATTTGCGCACGAAATTGCCGTTCGCGTCAAAGATCTGCACACGGTGATTCCAAGTCTCAGTGACGTAGACGTATCTATTGCTGTCCACCGTCACGGCGGTGGGCGCTCCGAATTGGCCACTGCCCGTCCCATAGCGGCCCCATTTGTAGAGAAAGCTGCCGTTGGCACCAAAGATCTGAATGCGGTGGTTCCAGGCATCAGTGGCATAGACACGCCCGTCGGGGCTCACGGCTATCGCGTACAGGGAAGCGAACTGCCCATCCTCGTTCCCTTTTGAACCCCAGCCAGCAACAAAGTTGACATGTGGATCAAAGACCTGAATTCGGCTATTGTTCCTGTCTGCGACGTATACGCGCTGGTCAGGGCCAACAGCCACGGCGAAGGGGAAAGCGAATTGCCCATCGTCTACCCCGCGCTCCCCCCACTTGGTAAGGAAGTTGCCGTGGGCATCAAAGACCTGAAGGCGACAGTTTCCAGTGTCAGCCACGTATACGCATCCGTCTCGGCTTACGTCCACGCTGGAGGGGGAATTGAGCTGGCCATTGCCAATGCCGTAGGAACCCCATTGCCTCAGAAAAGTGCCGTCGGCGGCAAAGACCTGGATGCGGTGATTGGAGTTGTCCACGACATAGACGTCACCTTTTGAGTCAACGGCGACATCTGATGGCCATTTGAATTGACCAGGGCCGTGAGGGACACCGATGTTCCGCTTCCAGACGTAGCCTTCTAGGACTTCAGCCTTGGACGTGGGAGGCCAGGGCAGGCAGAACAGCAGCATCCACAGAACACAGGTGAAGCGCTTGATCGCGTTCATGGGTTATGCCTCCTGGTGCATCTGTTCTACTAGTAGGACGCAGTTGGTAGGCCTATGGGTTCGTTTTTTGCTTGTGATTCATACTCATTATACACCACCTGCAAAACGTTTTGTAACCAATGGTACCGTTTGGCAACTTTGATTGTCTATAAGAGAGCCAAGGGCTGCAAATCCCTGGCCAAAGTTCAGAAGCGCCCTTACGTGCTCTTATGTTGACGGCTCAATGTGCTACTACAAACGGCGCCCTTAAGCCATCGCCCATTTCGCCAAGCGCTGACTCTTTCAATACGCCAATTACAATTTGCTTTTTGCCTGCATCTTGTGTAGAATGGATTCCGTGCCCAGCATTTGGGGTTAGGGAGCAGGTTTGAGATGCTCGACAGAAGACGGATGCAGCGCAATAGAAAGCGGCTCGAGGACGAGCGCGCTCGCCTGCAGCAAGAAGTAGAGCGCATGGAGGTGCCTAGCGACGAGCGCGAGCGTCCAGGCTATGGCAATCACATGGCTGACAGTGCTAGCGAGGTCTTTGAACAGACCAAGAACTTGGCTGTTTGCCAAAGACTGCGTCGCACTTTGGAACTGGTGAATAAGGCGCTGGACAAGATGGACGAAGGCGTCTACGGGCCGTGTGAGAGCTGTGGAGAGGCTATTGATCCAGCAAGACTCAAAGCACTGCCCTATGCCGCTCTGTGCATATCTTGCCAGACACGCGCAGAGCGAGGAGCTTTTCATTAGATACCGTTGACAGGCAGGGGGAAGACGAGTTGAACCCCAGGCGGTCCAAGGACCTCCGAGTCTTCGGCGCAGCTCTTGTCGTATTGGCCGCCGATCAAATCAGCAAACACCTGGTGCGTTGTTACCTGTTGCCTGGCGTGCCTTGGAACCCCGCATCGTGGTTGCGTCCCATCTTGAGCTTTACCTACGTGACCAACACCGGTGCAGCTTTTGGCCTCTTTCCCGACCTGGGTTGGTTCTACACCTTTGTTGCAATAGCTGTCATTGCACTGATCCTGTTCTTCTACCGACATCTGCCCTTCCACAGTTGGCTGGTTCAGCTCAGTCTGGGGATGCAACTGGGGGGAGCATTTGGCAACCTGGCAGATCGCCTCTGGCACGGGCAGGTGATTGATTTTATTGACCTCAACTTCTGGCCTGTGCAAGAGTGGCCTGTTTTCAATCTGGCAGATAGTTCCGTTGTGGTTAGCGTTTGCATCCTGGCTGTCTATCTGCTACTAGAGAAGGAACCGCTTACTGCTTCCTCAGATTCCCTCACTGGTGAGGACAAAGGTGTACAATAAGCCACGAGCCGCAGTTGCCCCATCGCGGCTTATTTGCATTGTGGCAATGCAGCTACCCTGCTCCTAGAGGCCAGAACCAGCGAAAGGAATTGTACCTATGAAGGACAGGCTATATCGGAGAATCATCAACGCCTGGTGCATGTACGACTGGGCGAATTCGGCTTTTGCCACCACTATCATGGCCGCCGTATTGCCCACATTCTACGCGGCCGTAGCTGGTGCTGGATTGCCCGGGAACACGGCAACGGTCTATTGGGGCTACACCTCTTCTCTTGCCCTATTGATTAATGCGGTGATGGGGCCGATCCTCGGTGCAGTCGCAGACTATTGGGGGGCCAAGAAGCGTTTCCTGGCCCTGTTCGCGGCCTTTGGCATCTTTTTCACGTCGTTGCTGGTCGTGGTCAGCACACGGGACTGGCTCCTGGCCTTGGTGCTGTACGTTCTGGGCTACATCGGCTTCGGTGGGGCGAACGTTTTCTACGACTCGCTGCTGCTGCACATCGCCAAGCCTGAGGATATGGATTACGTTTCGAGCAAGGGATACGCATTGGGCTACCTGGGTGGCGGCATTTTGCTGGCCATCAACATTGCCATGATCCTTTTCTGGGACAAGATCGGCCTGCCCAGTCAGGAGATGGCTTCCAGACTCTCTTTCCTCAGCGTGGGCATCTGGTGGGCCATCTTTTCCATCCCCATGCTGCGCACCGTTCCCGAGCCACCGGTACCCGAACGCATAGAAGAGCGCATCAGTCCCTTCCGGGCCGCGTTTCAGGGGTTGGGCGAGACCTTTCGCGATGTCCGCCAGTATCGCGAGTTGACCAAGTTCATCGTGGCCTTCTGGCTGTACAACGATGGCATCGGCACGATCATCAAGATGGCCACGATCTACGGCACGGAGATAGGCACCGGCCGGCTGATGGAACGCGCAATGACGTGAACGCTCATCCGTAGATCTCCGTGTCGCTAGACTACCTTTGGCATCACCAGAGTGATCGACTACTATGCCTCTGCAGGTTGTACCAGGTCCCAAGGCCTAAAGCACGGGGGAGCCAGAAGGCGATCAGCCGAAAGACCAACGCTGCAGCTATGGCTGCGCGGATGGGGACCCCTCGACTGGCCAGGAGAGCAGGCAGGGAGCTTTCGGTGACCAGCAATCCTCCCGGTGAGGAGGAAAGCCAACCCAAGGCCGCCGACAGGGCGTGGCTGATGACGGTCACGTGCAGCGGCACAACCTGTCCAAAAGCCATGAGCGTCATGTGTAGGCACAGCACCTCTCCCAGGGCACGCGCAAGGCTTGCCAACAGCAGGCGGAACCTGGCAGGCGCGTTCAAGGCGAGCACAGCCTGGCGCAGGTGATCAAGTCGTTGCTCCAGTGCTGATGCTGCTAACGTGGGGCGGCCCCACCTGGCCCGTATCCTGTTTACGGGCCCCAGTAAGGTGTGCAGCCAGCGTGATAACGGGTCGCCACTGCGCGGGGCGTACGCCAGAATAGCCAGCAGTGCGCCTCCTAGCAGCACCGTGCTCAGAAGGAGGGCCAGGGCCCACCATGGTGCCTGTTGTCCAGTCAGAGTCAGCCGCAGAAAGGCTGCAGCCGCAAGTGTGGAGAGGGCTATGCCGAGGCCCACAGACTCAAGGACAAAGCTGCAAAGCGAGGCTTCCACTGTGTAGCCATTCTCGGTCAGGTATCTAGCGCGCAGCGCCAGACCACTAAGCCCAGCAGAAGGGATGAGCAAGGTGGCGAAGGCACCGGCCAGTGCGATCTGCAACACATGCCAGAAGCCTGTACGTGGCCCAAATGCCAGTAGTGCCTTGCGAACAACGTACGCGTGAGACAAGACGCTCGAAGCCTGGAAGGCGATGGCGGCCAGGAGGTATGAGCCATTCGCCTCGCGTACGAGCTGCAGGGCGTTGCCTATACCTGCCAGGCGCGGCAGCAGCAGATATGCGCCGACTGTCAGCAGCAGGATAAGGACGATGCGCCTGAAAAGCGTGCTGCCTGTGAGTCTGACGCTCGAGAGCTTGCGTGGTCCGGTGTCGTCACTGTTCATGAGACGTGCGCTCAAGTGTTTGGGTGGGCCTCACAGCCTGGTGGTCTCCTTGTCAGATCTTCTTCAAAATGACAGGCAAGTAGGACCGATAGCCTGGCTCCATGTTCACAACGACAAGGCCGGCATCCCGCGAGGCTACGAATATGGGATGATGCAGCTCGTGAATGTCAAGGCTTGTAGGTAAGCCGGGAATGGGCATCGAGCGGCGGAGCGCAGGTGACTCGGGCATCTCGACCGAAACGAGGTGTAGGCCCGCTGCCTGGGCAGCCACGTAGGCATAGCTGTTGAGCACGTGAATGTCCAGTGAAACTCCTGGGAGGGGCTGAGTTCCCTCTATCTCGGGCTTCGCGGGATTGGAGATGTTTATCACGTGCATGCCCTCTGCGCCGTCCGCAAGGTAGGCGTATTCTCCCATGAGGGCAATGCTTGAGGCGTTGCCCGGGGTCTCAAAGTGCTCGCCAATCTCATGCGCTGCGTAGGGGTCGGCAATGGAAATGACGCGCAAACCACCGTCGCCGTCCGCCACATAGGCGTACTCCCCAGCTACGGCGACGTTCATTGCGCATCCAGGTGTGTTGACCGTAGTGAGGGTGGATGGATCAGCGGGATCGCGCACGGACACGATCCACAGACCTGCTTCTGCAGCAGCCACGTAAGCGTATCCGTTCTGCACAGCCACGGCGTTCGCTGTGACGGTCTCGGAGATATGGCCAGACGGAATCAGATTGGCTGGATCTGCCACAGAGATGATGCGCAGACCACCCTCACGGTCGGCAACATAGGCGTAGGAATCTGATAGAGCAATACTTACTGCGCTGCCGGGCGTATCGAGTGTATCGACCACAGTGAGCTGCCCAGCCTCGTAGGAGAGCGACTGCACACCCAGCACCCCACAGGCAACAAAAATGAACCCGCCATTCGAGGCTACGTCCCAGGCATCGCTCAGAATGGAATACGAGTTGGTCAAGGTGGGCTGGCTGGGGTCGCTGACGTTGATGGCATGTATCCCGCCTGCTCCGTCCGCTACGTAAACCTGACTATCGTGAATCACCAGGTCAGTGGCCTGACCGGGTGTCGGGCAGGAGCCGACTTCCTCCAGTGCAGTTGGGTTGCTCACCGAGATGACACGCAGTCCGCCTCCCTGCGCAGCAACGTAGGCATGGGTGGCGCCATTTGCACCATCGTGTGAACTGACTGCCACGGCAGTGGCGAAGCCCGGTGTCTCCACAGAGTCAAGGAGAGCGGGGTGCGTTGGATCGCTCAGGGAAAGCACTTGCAGCCCCTCCGCGCCGGTGGCAACGTAGGCGTATTGGCCAGCGACCGCTACACCAAGCACCTGATATGCTCCAGTGTAGGAACCGACCGTGGTTGGATGCGCTGGGTCAACAAGCGACAGGACACGTAGGCCACCCCAATCCTCGGCGGTATACGCATAGGAGCCGGCGATCGTTATGCCGACGGCTTCTCCTGGTGTGCTCAGCGAATCTGTCTCAACGGGGCTGGCAGGGTCGCTGACATCAATCACACGTATGCCGCCCGCAGCGTCAGCAACGTAGGCATACCCCGTAGCAACAGCCACAGCCATGGCCGAGCCCGGTGTGGCTATGGCGCTGACTTCTGACGGCGCTGCTGGATCTGCCAGAGAGATGATGCGGAGCCCCTGCGTACCAGCAGCCACGTATGCATAGCCGCCCTCAACGGCCAGGCCTTGGACGATCTCGGTGAGAGACGTGCTTCCCACCGGCGTCAAGTCCGAGCCGGATGCGGAGAGCAGGACGAGGTTAGGCCCTACGCCAGCGTAGATCGTTGTGCCCAGCGCAGCAACGGCATAGCTCGCGCCGCCCAGTTGGGCCAGGGTCTGAGTTGGAGCCTGGGCAGAAGGAATTGTGCTGGGGAATAGGGCTAACAGCGCTATGACCACAAGCGCGCAGATGGCCCGCTGGGGTCGCAAAACTACTTTCATGGTTTGCACCTCCCGGCATGTGAATGAAGGGATGTTGTGAACGGACTCAGTCGCAAGGGGATTTTAGCCGACCTTTTCGCTATTGTCAATGGAGACCCTTATCCCCCCAGGGCTTTGCCAAAGTCAACCGACGTCCCCGCGTTCCCCCGCAGTTGTACTGCGGGGTTGTCTCCACGGCCTTTGCACCAGCGGCGTAGCAGCGCCAGGAGCCGCGGCAGTGCAACTGCCGCTGAACATGAGTGCGCAGATGGCCCGCTGGGGTCGGAAAACTACTTTCATGGTTTGCACCTCCCGGCATGTGAATCGAGAAATGATGGGTAGGACACCTAGTTGCAGGGAGATTGTAGCCGACCTTTGCGCTCTTGTCAATGGAGGCCTCATCCCCCCAGGGCTTTTCCAAAGTCGTGCGGCCGTCGTGGAACTCAGCCCGCCAGTGTCATTGCCTTTGGTCCTGAGCCACCTTTGTCCCTGGGGCCACCTTTGTCCCTGGGGCCAAAGACCCAGGGGAAGACCCAGGGGAAGACCCAGGGCGAGCGGAGCGACACCTGCATCTGCGCCGCAGGTGCAGATGAGCAATCTCCAGTCACCAGCAGCAGGAGATTGCTTCGTCGCTGCGCTCCTCGCAATGACAGACTGTCGCTGGGCATAGCATCCCCTTCGAAAATGGAAAGGCCGTGCTCATCCCCCAGCCCCTTCTCCCATGGTTAGGAGAAGGGGCTGGGAAACGAAGAGCCTCGACCTCCAACTGGACGGCGAGGCTCTATCTGCATCTCACCTCAGCGTTCTACTCGCTGATGGTGAACACACCTCCGTCGCCTCTGCCGAATACCTCGGGGAAATACATCTCGTAAGCGTACGTGGGCATGGTCAAGAAGCGGCCGGAAATGCTGGCACGGATGAGGTAGCTATACTCGTAGGTGCCTTTGCCCAGGTACGTAGCGAAGAGCGCCACCTTTTCGTCCCGCAGCTCGCTCTGGGTAAAATACCACCAGTACGGCGGTCTGCCCTCCTGCTTGGTCAGTTCGGGGCCCTGGTAGGCCGCGCTGGTCGTCTTGAGGCTGGTGTCTAAGGCTTCACAGCCGGCCGGGAGGGGGTCTTCAAGCACCAGATAGTCCAGATCGTTGGGTGCGATAATAGTCAGCTTGACCAGGATGACGTCGCCAATTCTGGCTGTGTCTACGGGGCGCTCCGGTTCATCGAGGAGCACGTATTGGCGCGACACGACGATGCCACGGTTGAGAGCTACCACATCTTCAACTGGCAGGTAGTAGCGCAGGTACAGGGAGTAGTAGAGTTGTCCCTGGCCCGTCTGCTGTGCGCTTGGTGCCAGCCGCTCCAGGACGACGCGGTTGCTTTCGTCTCGCAACAGGTCTTTGACTGCTACCACCAGCTTGCGTGTCTCAGCCACGTTCTGAGTTGTTATGGTGGCCTGGCCAAGTGCCTTGCCGTTCAGTATGACCTGGTAGTCGTAGTCGGCCTGCAGTTCGCCCGTGGCAACCATGAAATCGGTGAGAGCCATCACCGACCAAGCCGTTTCCTGAGTGGTCTCCCAGTGGCCTTCTTTTCGTGCTGTCATCAGCCAGCGTACGACGTTGGGGATCAACTGGTTCTGAGGATCAACGCGCAGCAGTGCTTCGAGCACTATGGCTGTGGAGCGGGTGTTGGTGTTCATTGTCCAGTAGTCTGTCTTCTTTTCTTCCCAATGTGCGCCCGTAGCGCTCAGGATGGCAGCACTGGTCAGGTCGCTGAGCAGCGGCTTGACGCGCGTTTGATTCTGGGGTTCCAGAATGTGCAGGGCCATCATCAGGTAAGCCTTGCCATAGGTATCCAGTGATTCGCGCTTTTCATACAGGGCCACTGTGCGCCCTAGGTCACCTTCGCCGTATTCGGCCAGCACGTAAAGGACGAAAGCTCGCGTGTTGCTGTGGTACGTGTGTTCTGCAGGCGGCGAATCCAGGACGCCTTGCAGATAGCTGGCTGCGCGGGCCATCACTTCGCTGTCCACTGCAAAGCCGGCTCTAGCCGCCTCGTTCATGCCCAGCAGAACATAGGCGGAGATGAAGGGGTTGCTGTCGTCAGCCAGCCACCAGCCCCATCCGCCATCATAATGCTGTAAAGCATAGAGACGCTGCAGGCCAATGCTGACGTATTGCGGCAACTTGGCTTCCAGTTGCGCATTACTGATGCCCAGCTTCTCCAGAGCGCGGTAAGTGATGATATTGGGCAGAAAGCGGCTGACTGTTTGCTCGATGCAATCATACGGATACCCCTGCAGGTAGTCTAGCCCGTCACGCATGCTGGCGGCCAGTGATGGATCGAGTTGTACAGTCAGTTCGCCCTGGCTCGGGTCCAGTCTCTCAGGCAAGCGCACGATTTCGGTGCGGGTCTCGCCGCCGGGCACCTGACCCGCGGTAGCCACGACCTCAGGGGCGCTGTAGTGATAGACGGGTAGCGTCAGTTCCAGCGCATCACTGAGAGTGCCACTGGCCGCGCGCCAGGCGAGCACGGCCGAACCGCTGGCGCTCGCGTGACTCTGCCAGTTGACACTCTGCGTGCCGTGTGCTGGTATTTCGACCTGTTGAGAGCTGTTTTCGATCGTGACACCTTTGCCTTCCAGCGACACATCCACGGTCAGCGCTTGCGCGGTGTTGTTGTGCACCACAGCTCCGAGTTGCACCTGATCGCCCAGCACGAAGAAACGCGGAGCCACGGAGCGCAGCAGCAGATCCTTCGTGGTGACAATGTCCGCGTGGCCCTTGCCCACCAGCGTATCTGCAGTGATGGCCTTGCCTGTCATGCGCCACGTGGTGAGGTTGTCTGGCAAGTCTACTGTCACTTTGGCTCTACCCTGGGCATCGGTGTGCACCTCAGCGTTCCAGTAAGCTGTGTCGAGGAATCGTCTGCGTATCACGTCACCAGCGCCCGGCCCTCCGGCGCCCCCCTTGGCCGTTGGCGTTTGAGCTTGCTGTCGGTAGCGATCTACAGAGATGGCCAGTGTGGCCCCAGTGCGCACACCAAGACCACGCTTGCGGTAAAAGTGGTCCAGCATAGTGCCCTGCGTGGCATCTGTCAGCGCGAGAACGGACAGGTCTACCAGTTGCAGGGAAAACTCAGCCTCAACACCACGGCCTCTGTAGTCAGTGGCACGCAGGTCGAAAGTTGCCTTGGCACCGGGCTGGTAGCATGCCGTTGTGTCTGGCACGACGCTTACCGTCAGTTCTTTCTCTTCGGTCGAGATGTCCAGATTGACGTAACCGACGCAATATGAAGGCACCGGGTTGCTGCTGTCTGTACCTCTAACCAGAACGACTGAGACATAGGCGTTTGGCGCATACTCGGAAAGGATGGGTATCTCGACTTGCTCGCTGTTGCTCGCCAGCGTGAGCAGGCGGTAGTTGAAGATGTGTCCCCGCTCAACGGTCAGGAGCGCCTTGACCTGGCCCTGGAAAGGCGAGGGGATGAGGATGCGGGCCGTCTCGCCGGGCTTGTAGGATTTCTTGTCCGTGATGAGCTCAATGCGGTCGTTGTTCTCCTGCCGCCAGGAGACAAAGGTTCGGCTGCTGATCCACAAGTAGGTCGAGCTGCGTATCTCGTTCTCGCGCCGGTCACGGGCAAAGGCACGGGCCCTGTAAGCACCACCTTTCTGGGGCGTGAAGGCAGCCACAGCCGTGCCTGCACCATCGGTAGTCACAGTGGTCGTGTAGACTGGTATCTCTTGCAGTTTCCATTGCCAGTAGAAGCGGCCGTCGTCAGCCTGCTGCTGCACGTTGTACCACCTCTGTTCGAGAAAGACGACAGTCACCATGACGTTGGTCACTGTTAGGCCCTTGGTGTCTACCGTGATCACATTAACCTTGCTTTCGCGGTCAACGCTGCCGATGTACTCTTGAGGGGCCAGGCCAATGTAGAAGAGGCCCTTGTGTACAATAACGCTGCTGCGTCCGCTGACCTGCTGGTTGCTGGCATCGGTGATGGATGCTTCGAGGGTGAAGACCTGGCTGTTCTTGTATGTGGCGATGTCGGCAGGAAGCTTGAACGTGAAGCGACCTTCGGCGTCCGTAATACCCTCGCCCATAGTCACTAATTCGCCATAGACGGTCTGTTTGCCTCGCGATTCGTAGTCGGCATCGTGGAAATCGTAGTAGTTCTTGCCCGTCCAGTTGAAATAGTAGTCCTGGCTCATCAGCCGCCAGTTCACGCTGGCGTCAGCGACAGGCCCACCAAAATAATAGCTGGCAGCGACGTTGACAGTGATTTCTTCCCCCTGGACGTATTCATCTTTGTCTGCGGATACAGTGACCACGAATTCTGGTTTGCGATACTCTGCCACCTGGAAGCCTGTGCCATAGGTCCTTTCCCCGACTTGTGCACTCAAGTAGTAGTAGCCCAGGCCGGCCTCGTTGGCCAGTTCAAACTCGCCGTGCAGGGTGCCCAGGTTACTTAGTGGCAAGTCGGCGCGGTAGAGCTCTTTGCCTTGGTCATCATCCACGATCACGTGCATGCTCTTGACGCCACTAGGCAGACTGTAGCGGCCGTCGTCATCGCTGCGCAGGATGCCCTTGAAGTAGACAGTCTGGCCAGGCCGATAGATAGCGCGGTCGGTGTAGAAGTAGGCGCTATACGGTTCGAGATAGGGTTCGCTGGACAAGCCAAACTGCCAGGGGGTAATACTGTTTGACCAGTCGGTCGAGGCTATCGCAGGAGCATCGTCTGGGCCAACAATGGCCAGTATTGGTGCCCAGGGATCACGCTCGTTGTCGGGCATCAATTCGGAGAACAAGATGCCGTTGCTGTCAGTGCGTCCTGAGGTCAGGACCCTACCTGCTGAGCCAAGGACAACGACGTCGAAGGCAGGCACTGCCTCGCCACTGGCCAAATCTGTGACCCAAACCAGGGCCTCGTCTTGTGTTACCTTGAGAGTCACGTTGGAGTGGGAGACAACCAGCATCTGGCGCCTGAGCCCGCGCACGCCTGGTGCTCCCACTTCCAGATAATAGAACCCTGGTCGGAGCGGGCTCTTGCCGTCTTGTGCCAGAGGGACAAGAGTAGCGAGGTCAGTATTGAGCTTCAATTCGGCTTTCACAGTCCACTTGCGTATCAGATTCTGCACGTCAGGCTCAAACTTTTCCCAGCGTTCCCACCAGTCGCGACCGTTGAGCAGCACAAAGTCAGCCCTGTCCAGACGATAGAGAGCCACGTTGAGTTCGGATACGTTCACGTGGTGCACGTACGCTGCTGTGGTAGTATAGGCATTGTAAGTGCCAACGCGGCCCGAAGCCATGTAGACAGAGGGGGGCAGTGCCTCGGTGGTGAAGCTGACGCGGAAGGGCCTGCCGAGCTTGTGTCCATAACGCCCTTCCACGTCTGCCCCGAAGGTGAAGGCGTAGGTGGTGGAGGGCCGGGCACCGAAGGAGATATACAATTGGGTGTCCGATTTCGTCCAGCTTGTGTACACCTCGGTTGCTGTAGGGAGAATTGTCAAGTTGGGCAGAAGCGAGTCACGGTTCATGGGACTGCTGAACGTGACCTGCAGGCTGGTGAAAGGTTCTGCGCTGGTCTCCCCGTTTGCTGGCAGAGTATGAACAATGCGCGGTGACTCAATCGTTGTGAAGCTCCAGGCAAAATCCTGTTCCATGCCTGCTCCGCCCACGCTCGCGCGGGCGCCGGCAGCGACAGTTAGCATATAGCCTGTGTCAAGCTGGAGCAGTGCTGATGGGGTGAAGGCCATCGTCTTGTCTTCCCAGTGAAAATCGCCTGATACTGGGCTGTTGCTGTTCTCAGACAGCAAGGTAAACCGTTCCTCAACAGACGTGTGGTCCATAGACATGTTAAAGGTGATGCTGATGGTTGGTGACGGCCCGATGTAAGCATCTGGACTACTCGTCCTGACCTGTACCACTTTCGGAAGCTGCGTAGTGAACTCCCAAGTATAGTCTTCGGCCAGCAGCCCGCCTGTTGTGTCTGCGAGTCCAGCGGCAAGGCGTGCCTTATAGGTCGTGCCGGGGGCAAAGCCATCCGTGGCTTGAAAAGTATAGATTGAGGTGTTCAGCCATTTCCCCTCGCCAGCCACAGGCGGAACAAACGTGAGGGGTTGCGGCAAGCCAGTCTGGGCACTGATAGCACTCAAGGGCACGACCGGGCGATTGAACATAACGGTGACCAGCGCGTCGAGTGCTACATCCTGTGTGCCGTGCCCTGGTTGGACGCCGGTGACCTCCAGATAGCCGACCGTGTTGAAGTCGAAGGCAAAAGGATCAGACAAGAACAGGCCGGCCGCACTGCACGCCTGGGTGCTTAACGTAACACGGTAGGTGGTGGCGCGGGTGAACCCCTCGTCAGCGGGCACGAACAGAAGCGTGTCGTCTTGCCACTCAAAAGTGCCAGGCACCTGTGGGGAGATGCTGAATGCCGCTTCGACAGTTGGACGATCCACAGGTTGGTCGAAGGTGATAGCGATAGGCGCTCTGATGCCCTGCTCCTGCCCGCGCTCAGGAACGCGGCTGACAACCTGGGGAGGCTGAGGAGGTGCAGGGGTCAGTGTAGGAGTCGGCCTGGGGATGTCACAGGCGGTGGCGATGAGCAATAGCGAAAGCACGGTCAAAGGCAAGACAATGAGCAGCACAGGCGGACGATGCATGGTTGTACCTCCGGGAATAGTCTATTTCTATGTGCATATTGGACGCAGGAGAGGCCGCTATGGTTCCAACCTGGCAGCAGATGGGAATCGGATAAGCGGATAGGCACTCGCTGACGTGGACGGCCATCCGTTTATCTGCTTCTATCCGCTGCAGACAGACCTTCCACAATCGCAATCTCCTCCTCCGTCAGCCCATACA
>Ga0315543_1001180_pt1 | contig 29155 bp, 20 predicted proteins | sample SalMarSW160210MG_2_FD_203098 | JGI IMG/M metagenome (GOLD analysis project Ga0315543, IMG submission 203098) | Salt marsh sediment microbial communities from the Plum Island Ecosystem LTER, Massachusetts, United States - Salt Marsh Sediment SW1601-210 ... | reverse complement strand
TTCCTTGTCGATGCTCCTCACCACCCAGCACGGGTTTTCTGGTGTCGGCCTGATTAGAAACACGTCAGACTTGGGAGATATGAAATATAACTGGGTGAATTGCACGACGCCCTCAACCATTGATTCCGCCTTTTCTTTGGCAATCACGGGGCCGACACGGTCTGGTAAATCTTTTCGCCATCGAATTTTCTTCTCTATAAATTCTCCCGTATTTGTATCAAATTGGTAACGGATGAAGTCCTTTTCGACGATTGCCCCCCCAATTGTTCTTTGATGGAAGTAGGACACGATATTCTCGATTTGCAGCTTAATAAAAACCCTATCGCTTTTTTCGTATTTTGCCAATAGAGTGTCCTGACTTGCAACAACTGTTTCTGCTCGGGTTGGTGACGATAGCCCCATAGCCACCAGAAAAGCGATAAATATTGTAATTATCAGTGTTTTCATAATGGTACCTCCCGGCTATTGCAAGGTTACAAGAACCAATACCTGACCCCTGCGGCCTTTCTCCAGCCTTTCCATTGCCTTTCCTAAAATGGCTCCATGGGCACGAACAGAATCTGCGGCTTTCATGGCATAGCCAGGGGTGGAAGATGTGGTGAGGAGATCGCCCGGCTCCACGCCCACTTTCGTCGCATCAACGTTGCAGTAGACGCGTCCTGCAAGCGCGACGTCGTAGTCATACTGCCCGGCACCAAGACGTACGCCTGATCCCAAGCCACTGCCGCCAGCTACGATTCCAGCAACTTTGGGATCATAAGGTTTATCTGCAATAGCCAGTTTCCCGGGGTTTTCGGGGTCGATGACAAGAACCGTTCCAGGCCCAATCCTCCTGTCATTCACTATATCGAATCCCTCAGCGTAGTCAAGGCCTTCACCCAACTCCATAATGAGTGTCCCTGTCGCTTCGCTTCGGATTTGGATATTTCCTCTAATGGTCACATCGCCGGAGATCATCCCCCCGGTAGCGCCATCGATCGTACTGACACGGTGAGAGAAACCGACCGAGACCAGACGTATTCGTGGCGTAAGCTCCGGATCGGAGCCGACCTGGATGCCCAAATAACGCACGGTGTCATTGAATAGAGTATCGGGTATGGGGTTTACGCTTCCAAGGATTACATTGAACAGGCCGTCGGTCGCTGTGACAGACGATTGTGTCTCAGTCCATTTAGCCGTTCCTCCGGTTGAGTCGTCGTAAATAGTGAAGACCATTGACACGGTAGTGTCTAAGGGCGTTCCACTAGTGCCCGTCAACCGCCCTTGGTAATTAATCATCTGCGGGACATCGGCTGTGACGAACGATGCCAGCGCCAGTACCGCAACCATCAATGTGAGTGTGAGTTTTACCATGTGGTTCATCACGGTGTTACTCCTTCCGTTAGTATCAAGGTCTTGGGGCTATATATTTCTATACGTTTAGGTTATTTTACCAACTGATCGACGTAGTTGGTGCCTGTTATAAGCCCTTATCTTTTTAGTATAGTTAGTATAGTACGAAGCGCCATATTAGGCAAATGCTTTTAGTCCATTGCCTGGGGTGGGATTTTTTTAAAATTATTATCTTGGTAAACAAAGGTTCGCAGAGTATATTATAATATTGAAAAGTATAGCTGTTCAGGATTTGAGCAATGAGCCGATAATGTAAAGGAGAAGTTTTGAACTTTTTTTGGCCCATTTTGATGACAGGGGGACAGGATGGTGGCGGGGGTGGTTCAATCACCCTCGTCTGGTTTGGGCTAATTTTTGTGCTGATGTATCTGTTGTTGATCCGCCCTCAGCGTAAAAAGCAAAAAGAACACCAGAACCTGATAAGGGAGTTGAAGAAAGGCGACAAAGTTGTAACCAGCGGCGGCATGTTTGGTATCATCTTCGCGATTGATGATGAGCGTAATCGGGTGGTGTTGAAAATTAACGAGACTACCAAGCTGGAGTTTTTGAAGTCTTCTGTTGCCGCCAAAGTTGAGAAGTAGTATAAGGAGTTACCGTGGCTAAGCGGCCGATCGTTATTTATGGTGACCCGGTTCTGCGGAAGGTGTCGCAGCCGGTTGTCGAGATCGACCAGGAAATCAAAGATTTGGTGGCTGATATGATCGCCACCCTGAAAAATGCTCGAGGCCTTGGCCTGTCTGCTGTCCAGATCGGCGAGTTAAAGCGCTTGTTTATTGTCGATCTCTCAGCGGTTGATATTACTGAACACCTCAGGGTCTTTATCAATCCCGAAATCATGGAAACCAGCGGTGAAGTTGAACTTGAGGAAGGCTGTTTGTCCTTTCCGGGATTGTATCTAAAAATCGTCCGTCCCTCCAACGTTAAGGTGATAGCGACGGATATTAATGGCAACCGGTTTGAAATGGAAGCGCAAAGTCTGGTTGCCAGAGCGATTTTGCATGAATATGATCACCTTGAGGGTACGCTGTTTATTGATCATTTATCGCCGCTGGCCAGGAGCATGATAAAAGGCCGCTTGAGAAAACTGGCAAAAGTATCTTAGGGCTAAGAAGTGTCATAAAAGTGTTTTAGACACCGTTCGGCACCTTTTCGCATCAGATCGCATCGCTGCTATTTTTGCGATACTTGTCCACGGTAAGCATTCCGAATGAAGATCATTTATATGGGTACACCTGAGTTTGCCCACAGCTCGCTGGCGTGCCTGCACGACAGCAAGCACGAAATTGTGGCCGTGGTAACCGGTCCTGACGAACGATCCGGCCGAGGGGGCAAGCGTATGCCTACTGCTGTTCGGCAGGAAGCTGAAAGGCTGGGTCTCACGGTTCATACGCCAAGAACGCTCAAAGATGAAGGACTCTACGCATCCCTGAAAGCTTACCGGTCGGACGTAATCGTTGTCGTTGCCTTTAAAATACTTCCTGAAAAGCTGTTCTCACTCCCCAGGTTAGGCTCGATCAATGTCCACGCTTCACTGTTGCCTAAATACCGCGGTGCAGCTCCGATCCACTGGGCTTTGATTAACGGCGAGAAAGAAACTGGCTTGACCAGCTTTTTTCTCAAAAAGAAAGTTGATACGGGTGATGTTGTTTTTCAACAGAGAGTGGCAATTGCTGACGACGAAAATTTCGACAGCCTGTCAGCTCGGCTCTCTCAGTTGGCCGGCCCATTCCTGCTTAAGACCCTTGAGCTGATTGAAAAAGGGGAGTTTAGCCCCTGGCCACAACAAGAGGAGCAGGCTACTCCAGCTCCTAAAATCACCCCTGTTGATGCTATGATAGACTTTGGCTTCCCTGCTGAGAGGATTAGGAATTTCGTGCGCGGATTATCCTCACAACCTGGAGCTTATACCTATTTCCGCGGGGAAAAGGTAAAGATACTCGCCTGCGCTGTGCATCATACCAGTAGCCAGCTCCCAGGAACCGCAGTGCGACCGGGGACGATCTTGGCAAACAAGAAAAAGCTGCTTGTCTACTGCGCTAACTCGATAATTGAAGTTTTGACCTTACTTCCTGAAGGTAGAAGGCAAATGGATGGCATCTCGTTTTTGAACGGCTTCAAGCCCAAGCCGGGAGAATGTTTTGGAGAAAACACACAAAAGGATTAAGAACCAGCAATGAAAAAAGTGATTTTGATCAATTCCACGGAGTATGAAACCAGGGTGGCCATTCTTGAAGATGACCGGCTGGTTGAACTGCAGGTAGAACGCCCTGCGGCTGAACGAATGGTTGGCGATATATACAAAGGTATTATCAAAACGGTGCTTCCGGGAATGCAGGCGGCGTTTGTTGATATCGGTTTACCAAGAGCGGCTTATTTGCATTCCTCCGATATTGGCAAAGAGTATAGTCACCACTATGACTCGGAGTATTTTGGGGAAGAGGAACCCCCCGCAGAAATAGTGCGTAAGAAACGTCGGGCCGCTATTGAGAGCGTTTTGAAAAAGGGACAACAGATACTGGTTCAGGTTATCAAGGAACCAATATCCACCAAGGGTCCGCGAATAGCCTCAGAAATATCCATCCCCGGTCGATATGTAGTGCTGGTTCCTGATGACGATCATGTCAGGTTTTCCAAGAGAATACCAAGCTGGAATGAGAAGAAACGCCTTAAGAAAATTGTGGCGCCCTTACGACCTGAAGGATTTGGAATTATTGTTCGGACCGAAGCAGAGGGAAAACAGGAAGGAGACTTTCGTGCTGATATTAAGCGGATCTTAAAACTGTGGGCCAAACTGAAACGGAAAGCCGATAATACTCCGGCGCCGTGTTTGATCCATAAAGAGGCTGAGATGTTGGTCTCCATGATTCGCGATATTTTCACTGACGATGTAGAGCGTCTCGTTGCCGACAATAGAGCCGATTACAAGAAGCTGATCAGTTATGCCCGGCAAGTTGTCCCTCACCTCAAAAACCGTATAGATCTGTACAAAGGGGAGTTGCCCCTTTTTGACCAGTACAATCTTGAACCTGAAATCGAAAGAATGCTCGAACGCAAAGTATGGATAAGAAAAGGGGCGTACCTGGTAATCGATCAGACGGAAGCCATGGTGACAATTGATATCAACACGGGCCGTTTTGTCGGCAGCGGCGACCAAGAAACAACCATCCTGAAAACCAACCTTGATGCAGCCAGGGAGATAGCGCGGCAAATACGTCTCCGCGATATCGGCGGCCTTATCATTTGCGACTTTATTGATATGTACAATCGTGATAATCGGCGCCGGCTGTATGAGGAATTCAAAAACTGTTTCAAAAACGACCGGGCCAAAAGAGCTATCAATCCTGTCACTGATTTCGGCATCCTTGAAATGACTCGAGAACGGGTACGCCCATCACACATGCACACTCTTTCCGAACCCTGCCCCTACTGTTCAGGCCTGGGACGAATCATGTCAAAAGAGACGATGGCTACCAAGATTGAAAGATGGTTCAAACGTGCTAAAGCCGACAAGCGATTTAGCCAGTTTAACTTAGTGGTCAGCCCCCTGTTGGCCCAGGCGATGTCTGATAATAGCCTTAACCGGGTGGAACGGATGATGAAAATCCATAAGTTCAGGATAAACCTTGTCCGCGACACGACTGTTCCAATACAGGAGTATAAAGTCTACAATGCCGACACCAATGAGGAGATTACCGAACGATACAAGGTATAGGCTACTCTCATTGTGAGTTCTAGGGATATTGCATCTACATCGGTCGGGACGATTGATCCACCAGTCTTCTTATGGAAGGCCTGGGACAGACCTTTCATAAGAAAGTTCAGAGCACAATCGCTCTGATCTCCAGAGGCATTTCTTGTTGGCAGGTCTCGGAGAAAACTGCCCTGCAAAACCAACGTCATAGCGGTTGGACTGACCACCTACGGTCGTTGCAAATACTTCCTTAGGTAGCCAATGAGGCCGGAAAGAGGAATCTTTTCCTGGATCTGCTCTGCCTTGAGCCATTCTTTGCGGTCGCTTGTTTGGAGCGCTTTCTCACGACCGGCGGCGAGGTTCTTGACGGTCACAGTTCCACTTTCAAATTCGTCTGAGCCGGCAATCACCACAAACGGTATACCGACCTTGTCGCCATACTTTATCTGCCTCGTAAGATTCTTCGTATCGCCGGAATATATCTCTGACGGAATACCGGCCTCTCTCAATTTTCTTAGAATTGTCAGATAGTCCGGCAGCCGCTCTTGATCCATCACTGTGACCAGTACTTGAGAAGTCGCGTTTGTGAGAGACAGCGCTTTTAACTGAATCAGAGCCGCCAACAGGCGGTCAATACCGATTGATGAGCCGGTGGCCGGAATCGAGCGATTCAAAAACCGCTCCACGAGATTATCGTAACGTCCTCCCGAAAACACCGAACCGTATTCAGGCAAGTCGAGCAAGCTTGTTTCAAAGATGGGGCCGGTGTAGTAACCCAAACCTCTCACTACAGTTAGGTCCACTGCGGTGTTGCCTTCAGACACTTTCATGGCCGAAAGGTGGTTTTGAATTTCGCGCAGTTCTTTTATACCAGCTTGTGAAACTTCAATATCTCCCAACAACTCTTCCACTTGATGCAAAGGATCAGCAGCATGAGACTCAGCTATATCAAGGAATCTGGCAATGAGACCAATCTGTTTTGCATCAAGCCCAAGACCTTTGATCTCATCGCCGGAATTATCGACGCGTCCCGGTCCCAGTTCCAACAGAACCGCATCCCTCCGCTGCTTTTCAAGCTTGTCGACCACGCGCATCACATCGAGACCTTTCTCGGCCGGAATGCCGGCAAACTGTATCAGCCCGTTGAGAATCTTGCGGTTGGAATATCGAACCTTGAAATTCTTAACGCCGAGGTGCTCAAATGTAGTCACCATAGCGGCGATAATCTCGGCATCGGCCAGCATATTTTGTGTCCCGACGATGTCTATATCGAATTGCATAAACTCGCGGAACCGTCCCGGCCCTGGTTTGTCCACTCGCCAGACGTTCCCGTACTGATAGCATCGAAACGGCAAAGCTAAGTTCGGATTACCGGCCACGTAGCGGGCCAGAGAAAGAGTGAACTCATACCGTAGGGCCATGTCAACATCATCCGGACCCTTGAAACCGAAAAGCTCAGCCAGCGAATCCTCAGTGTAATGGGGACCTAAGAGAGTCTCAGCGAATTCAAGCGACGCCGTTTGAAAGGGCAAAAACCCCATTAGCTCAAACACCTGACGGACCTTAGCAATCATTTCCTGGCGGGCGATCTGCTCCGAGGGAGGATAATCTCGGAACCCTTTTAACACCTGCGGCTTAACTTTTTTCTGTTTCTGTTTGGCCATTCGTTTTGCTTATGTAACATACATTTACTTGAGGCACTAATGTAGAAGTTTTCGACAGATTGAAAAAGCATTTTTTGAGAAAAGTCATTCTGTTTGGTAGATCACAGTATAGGCCTGCGCTACTTGACAAAAAAGGAATAGGTGATATTTTATTTAAAGAGGATATATCATGGGGAAGTTTTAAGCAGTGAAAAGACTAAGAATCTTTCAAGGAGCCGGGCTGTTGATTCTGCTGCTTTTTGGAGGTTTGTTCATTGCAGCTACGCCTGCACTAAGTCGACCGCCAGTATTTATCACCTGTCCCAATGACACAATCTGGGGTTCTGCCTGCGACTTTTTCCGAACACAAGTACAAGCTGTTGATTATGATCCACCCAGCATTCACGGTGCCTTATCCTACATCCTGATTAAAGGGCCTGGCAAGCTTAACTCACGGACGGGTGAATGGGCGTTTCGCCCTTCAGGCAAGGACCTCGGGAAAACATTCCAGGTAGAGATTGCCGCCTGGGACGGGGAGATCATGACCAACGGAGCGCAGAACTGCCGGTTTTGGGTAGTCGTAGCACCTAACCATCCACCAAGGATTTCTCTGGATACCTATGAGTGCGGGAGCAGTTTTAGTCTTTATGCTCCGGGAAGCAAATCTGTATCACTCTATGCGTATGATCTCGACGATTGTGATCAGGCCAAAACCTTCCTTGAAAGTATTACGCCGGAACCGGCAGGGCATGTAAGCCTTGGCGACTCGTGGGGATTAACGTTCGTTGCCGATTCTCTCGATGCAGATAAAACCTTTCTGGTGAATATCGCAGCAACGGATGGGATAGATACAACTTACTGTGAAATCACTTTCGTTACGCATTCTATCGAACCGTACTGTGTCCGAATCGAAAAGACCCACGACACGTATCAGGGAATGCATGAATACGTAGATGTAACCCTTGAAAGCGTTTTCGGCCCTCTAGGCGGTTTTGATTTCCTGTTAGCCTATGACGCCTCAGCTCTAAACTTCCAGATGGCTGAGTCGGGTGACCTCTACAACCAGTGCGACTGGGAATATTTCACTTATCGCTACGGCCCGTTTGGCGGCTGCGGCTCGGACTGTCCTAGCGGGATGTTACGTGTGGTGAGTATAGCTGAAATCAACAACGGCCCATATCATCCAAGTTGTTTCCTGCCTGACTCTTTGCCTGCTGCTCTGTTCACGCTTGACTTTTTGGTCACCGGCGATCCAATCTATGAGTGCGACCTTATCCCTATCAGCTTTTTCTGGTGTGACTGCGGTGACAACACGATAGCTTCGCGTTTTGGGGATACCCTTTTCATGTCCCGCTCAGTTTATGATGCTGACGGAGTCGACATTGCTCAGGACGATTCCTTACCGACTTACTTTGGTACTCCCTCGGAGTGCCTTGACAATCCGAATCCTAGCCACCCACGTATTCGACTCATCGACTTTTATAACGGGAGTGTACAGATTATGTGCGCTGAGCCGATTGATGACAGGGGCGACGTAAATCTGAACGGGCGGCCATACGAGATCGCCGATATGGTCATGTTTACCAACTATTTTGTCTATGGAACTGGAGTGTTCCACATCAATCAGAATGCTCAAATTGCCGCCACCGACATGAACTGTGATGGTCTCACGTTAGATATTGCAGACCTTGTATACGGCGTTCGCGTAATTGCAGGCGATGCCCTTCCCCCCGAGTACTTGGAAGCTATTCCCACTCATACGGCAAGGTTCATTCAGGATTTCGAAACTAAAACTATCGAGGTTAACACGCCGGACACTCTGGGAGCGGCTCATCTCATGTTTGAGGGAGCAAACAGATGGTCCGAATTCTTCCTGCTTCAGTCAGATATGGAAATGAAATATAGTTACTCACCCAACGAAGATGTTACTCACGTCCTGATATACTCGTTGGAAGGAAACTCTTTTACTCAAGGACCCCTCCTTTCGTACGAGAACGCTGGAGTATTAATCGAAGCCTCCGCTGCCGCCTATCATGGCAGCAGGGTGAGAACTTCAATAGAACGGCGTGGCTCACCTGGCTACCCGTCCGAATACCTTCCGGCCAGCTTTACCCTCTATCAAAACTACCCGAATCCGTTTAACAGCACGACCAGTATACGATTCGATCTGTCGCATGACAATCACGTAGAGTTTCAGGTCATAAATATGTTGGGACAGATTGTCTATACTGTTCGCAGGCACTACTTAGCTGGATGGCACCAGATAGACTGGAACGGGACGGACAACTCCGGCTCACAAGTCGCCAGCGGCATCTACTATTACCGCCTCAAAACGGCTGATTTTACCGACTCCAAGAAGATGATTCTGCTGAAGTGACGCGTGTGAATAGACGGGTCCAGCATTCTGTTTATTCTTGTCACTCCTTCGGTGAGTCTAAAGCAAAAGCTAACAGAACAAGTCAATAAGAATTCGATTCAGCCTCCGGTTTCGCTTTACGGGCACGGCGGCGGTGGCGGGCCGCTGCGGAACAGGTAGTCAACGAGGTACGTCAAGTCAGCCACGTTGATGTCCTCAGCGGGATTGCCGTTAACGTTGCCTTCTTCCTGACACGTAGGCGGAGGACCGCTGCGGAACAGATAGTCGACCAGGTACGTCAGGTCAGCCACGTTAACCTCATCCGCTGGATCCCCATTAACGTTCCCGCGAATCCCCTTGCAACAACCAGCTTCATAAAGCGATCTAAAAGCGTAGGCAATGCCATCCGAATCAAATGTAACACAGGCGATATTCATCGCGCCGTCGCCGCTGATGTCACCAACTTGAATGTGCATGACGTCACCGGCGGTGCTGTAGCTGAAGAGAACGGCTCCATCTTCGCCCTTCAACACATAAAGATTCTGATCATCCGAACCGGCAAGAACATCGGGAATAGTGTCACCGGTCACTTCACGCACCAAAACAACATTAACCTCTCCGCCGGTAGGATAGTTCCATAGCTCACTCCCGTTTTGTCCATTAAACGCGTAAACAGTTCTATCATCGCTATTACCGCCGGCGATAAGATCCTCCGCTTTGTCGCCATTGAGGTCGCCGTGCGCAAGACCATACTCAATCGTGGGCAAGAAAGGTGTAACCGTCCAAAGCTCATTATGAGTATCGCCATTGACCACGATAAGTCTTCCGGGCGTGGCGCCCATCTTCTGTACTCCGATAGCCACATCAGAGACGCCGTCGTCATTGGCGTCCAGCACTTCTACGTGCTGAGCGTAAGCTGTATTAAGATCATATTCCCAGAGCACCTCACCATTGGCGCCATTAATGACAACCATCTTGCCAGAAGTTCCGCCGATTGCTGCCACAACATCCAGCGGGCCGGACCCGTTCATTTGCGCCAGCTCAATTTCCTCTGCATCTGCGGAAAAACTGATGGTCGACCATATCTCAGCACCCGTCAGTCCGTTTATAGCGTACACGTGGTTGTCTTCACTGCCGGTGATCACATCGATGTTTTCGTCACCGTTCACGTCTGTTGCCTGCAAGCCTTTCCTGTATATATCATCCGTGGGAGTGGTAAACTGCCACATAACACCACCGATGTCTCCATATAGCGCGGTCACTATATTGTCCCAGCCCCCGACAGCAACATCAATCTGACCGTTGTTATCAAAGTCACCGGTGGTGACAGCAAAGAGATTCTCTGTCCCCACCCAGTTCCACAGCTTGGTGCCGGTCTCACCGTCAATTGCCACCGCCTGTGTATCTGCGGAGGAGACGACGATAACGTCCAGGTACTCATCTCCGTTGAGGTTATCAATAGCCAGCGCGTTGCCGTATTGGCCGAAGTCGAACTCCCACAGAACGGGAGATGGCACTGTCTTCAATGCCCACACCGACTTACCGGGGTTAGGAGGGGTACCGCTGGTCTCCGCACCGCCTCCTGCTCCAACATCCATTATGCCGTCATCATCAAAGTCGCCGCTGACCACGCTGGCAATGGTGCCAGCAACAGAATAGTACCAGGTCTTTGACCCGTCAGTGGCTTCAAGCACCTGCACCCTGTCATAAGTAGCAGCTATAACATTAAGATTGCCGTCACCGGTCACGTCTCCAAAGGCAATATCCTTCGGATATCCATCCAGCGTGTCCGATATCCACATAGGGATGTTGCTGTCACCATTAAAAGTATAGACATGGTACGTCCCGACATTGTTACCGACTACCAAATCGAGATCGGTGTCATCATCGATGTCATAGGCATGAAGATTAATATCACCGTTGACATGGTGAAGATACCCCATATTGTACTCCCATTCCAGGGCACCGGTTAAGGCGTTTCGGACGTAAATCGTCCCCTGGTCAGCGGAGCTGACCCCGCCGAAGACGGCTTCAAGCTGCCCGTCATCGTCAATATCTTCTATCAGCACATCGAGGACGGCGTAAGTTACTGTCGAGTCCCAAATCGTAGAGCCGTCGGTTCCGTCCAGAACACCGAAATGATTATCATAGTTTGTCAGGTACTCGTGGGCGAAGGAGACATCACCGGTGTCATCACCGTTCACATCTCCTATGGCTACAGCATTTAACCACAACGTGGAGCTCGCTATCAGCTTCTTCCATAGCTGGGCACCAGTTTCCCCATTTACGGCATAGATATAGTCATCAAAACAGGCTACAGCCACGTCGGGATAAATATCCCCGTTAAGGTCACCAACCGCAACATCCTGATTAGTAGCGCCAATGTAAAATGTCCACAACTGGTTACCGTCGGTCCCATCAATAGCGTGAATTCGTCCGTCAGGGGTATTCGCTGGGTCATGCGATGCCCCGGCGACAACATCCATAACGCCGTCATTGTTTATGTCGCCTATGGTCATGGAACGCACACCGTCATCCAATAGATAAGTCCAAAGGGTATCCCCCGTCTGGCCGTCGATGGCAATCACTTTGGATGGTTCGCCATAGTAATCCGAACTGTACTCGCCGGCTATGACGTCCGGGATGTTGTCACCATTGAGATCAGCAGTTTCCACGTGTTTTACATAGAGGTCGGAGTCGTATATCCAGATGGGCTCGGCGGAAAGATCACCGGAAAGGACAGCCGAGGGCATGAACAGAACCGCTGTCAGGAAAGTGGCGACAATGCCTTTGTTCACTACTTGACTGATTTTCATAGCTTTTTCTCCTGAACTACTTCTTCGTAGATTATTAGGGTTGTTAACTTTCTCATTCCACACCTGCTGCGGAGTTGATACCTTGAATATATATCGACAGTTGAACGCACCGCCTTCGGTCTTTAAAAAATATAGCAACTTACCTTTATTCTGTCAAGGACAAAGTGGGGAAACTACCGAAATCGAGTAACGTTTCAAAGCCATTGCTGACGGCGTGAAAACCAAGAATACAGTCAGTAGGTCAAGCCTACTTGGGGCTTGACTCTCAATCTACGCCACCGTCACCTCTTTACACAGATACACATCCTGAATGGCGTTGAGCAGCTCGACGCCGTCTTTCATCGGTTTCTGGAAGGCTTTACGGCCGGAGATAAGCCCGGTGCCGCCGGCGCGCTTGTTAATCACCGCCGTCCTGACCGCCTGAGCGAGGTCGTCAGCTCCACCTGAAGCACCGCCGGAGTTAATCAGCCCAACCCGCCCCATGTAGCAGTTGGCAACTTGATAACGGCAGAGGTCTATGGGGTTGTCGGTGGTTAGTTCATCGTACACCTTCTTGTGAGTCTTGCCGAATTTCAAAGCTGTAAAGCCTCCATTGTTTTCGGGCTGCTTCTGCTTGACGATGTCGGCCTCGATAGTCACCCCAAGATGATTGGCCTGGCCGGTAAGGTCGGCTGAGACATGGTAATCTTTGTCGGCCTTGAAAGCGTTATTGCGCAGGTAGCACCAAAGCACGGTAAACATCCCCAGTTCGTGGGCCATAGAGAAAGCCTCGGTCACTTCCTGAAGCTGCCGCATTGATTCCTCGGAGCCGAAATAGATTGTCGCCCCAACGCCGACAGCACCCATGTTGAAGGCGTTTTCAACGTTGGCGAACATCACCTGGTCGTACTTGTTGGGATAGGTCAGCAGTTCATTGTGATTCAGCTTGAGAACAAACGGGATTTTGTGTGCGTATTTTCTGGCAATCGCTCCGAGCACACCGTAGGTTGAGGCCACGCCGTTGCAGCCACCCTCGATGGCCAGCTCGACAATCTTGGCCGGATCAAAATAATCCGGGTTGGGAGCAAAGGAAGCGCCACCGGAATGCTCGATCCCCTGGTCAACCGGCAGGATAGAGACATAACCGGTACCGGCCAACCGGCCGGTGTTGAAAATCCAATTGAGCGAGCGCAGCACCGCCGGAGGACGATCACTCTGGCTCACGACGTCATCGATAAAATTCGGCCCCGGCAGGTACAGGCGTGATTTTGGAATGCCTTTGCATTCATAGGTCAAGAGATCCTTATCGGCCCCCAGTAGCTGTTCGATCTTGCTTATCATTGTCATTCTCTCCTTACTTGAAGTTGTTGGCAGGCATAAAACGATTTTAACCTTTTTAATAACTCAACGCAACAGGATTGAGGAAACTACCTGCCCAATAAAAAAGCCCCTTTTGCAGAGGCTTTTCAAGCTCCAAAAAACTGCCTATCCCGCAAGTGATTTCAGCGCTTCCTCGCGGCTGTCGTAATGCTCAAAGACTGTGATAAGACGCGTGATAGTCAGGATAGACTCGATCTTGGTAATATTAGCCAGCACCAATCGGCCACCGCCGTTCTTCACAGTGGTCAAGGCCGAAATCAACATCCCTAATCCCACCGAGTTCATCCAGTCGACCTTGGCCATATCGACCACCACATTCTTTTTGTTCTGATTGATGTACTCGTGGATTTTGCCGTGAAACATGGTGCTCTCCTCCCCGCCCATAATCTTGCCGGAAACGTCAAGGATGACAACATTACCTTCAAGATGGTCTGTAAACTTCATTCCATTCTATCCTCAATCTAAACGGTTAACTTTCGTCAGGCCTTAAATCAATGCTCTCGTCTCTACTAAGAAAACGAGCAACTACCTGCGGCAGCTTTGCTAATAAACATCGCCGGTGCCATTATAGTGCCTGAGAGGGGAAAATCAAGCCGTTTTTGCAGTTTCCTGCTTGGCTTCTGCCTCGAGATTTCAATTCAGTAAGTCAGACTCGTGTGATTTTGATGTACCTACCGCCTGATGTCCGCTCGACCGTAAAGCAATGTCATGTCAGTGATAGAAAAAACCCTACCCGACGGTGGGTGTCTGCCCATCGCCGGGTAGGGTTGGCTTTTCTTTGAAGCAGAGAGTAAACTTCCTTGCCGGTGTCCCTCCGAGCTACTTGAGAAGAATCATCTTCTTGGTGTTGTCGAACTGACCAGCCTGCAAACGATAGAAGTAAACACCGGAAGCCATATCCGAAGCATTCCACTCAATCGAAACAGTGCCAGCCTCGTGTCTGCCGCTGAACTCAGCCACCTGCTGACCAGTCACGTTGTACATGGTCAGCGTGTAGTCGCTGGCAACTGACAGGTTGAAGCTGATCGTGGTGGTCGGGTTGAACGGGTTCGGATAGTTCTGGTTCAGTGTGAAGTCAGCCGGGATATTAGTCGCTTTGACCACGGCGCCTTCGTAGCTGCCCAGCTCAAGGCTCACGACAGAACCGTCAGCATTGAGGAACTCGCCACTGAAGCCGTTGCCCTCCAACGAGAAGACCAGCACACGTGTGACGTTCTGCTCGGCGTCATAGTTGTACTTCATCTGCATCTGAGGAACCAGCAGGCTCGGCGTAGCGTCGCCTTCGACAACCACATAGGCCGCACCCATCTCGGCATCCACCGAGATAACTCCACGGTCAACCGTGTAGTTGGCTGCTACTGGAGCCAGTTTCGGATACGGCAGAGCATCGCCTACAATAACCCGAATCAGGTACACCAGGTCGGCCACGGATAGCGTCAGACCATCGGCATTGACGTCGGTGGCTGCAATCTGACCGGGCTGGTTGAGGTGGAAGACACCCAGACCATAGATGAAGTAGTTGGTGAACATGACCGCATCAGCGATCTCGTTCTTATTACCGTTGAGGTTGATGTCGCCGCGATCGTCAAGCTCTGCAACACAGACAATATCGATGCCGCCGTTGTAGAAGTCAATGCACTGAATAGGAGGCAGCTTGGGACCATCCCCATCGGGATCCACAAGGCACTCGGCCTGGACGCCAGTATAGGTCGGGAAGCCGGCATACATATCGGTAATCTCGAGGTATTTCCCAAAGGGTCCGGGCACGCCAGGATTCTGCGGGCCGCCGCCATAGTCATAGACATTCTCTGAAACCAAGAGAGTGTCACCGTCTTTCGACGAGATGGAGTTATCGCCGCAATCCATCCAGAAGAAGTGGATCGGCACGTACTGGCACTCGAAAGTCAGGTCATTCGTGACCAAAAAGTCCAGAGTAAACAAAGCGAATGGTGGAGGAAGTGTAAAGCAGGACGGATGTACCGCGCCATTGTTGATTTCGGCCATACCGACTACTCTCAACAAGCCACTCGGGCACTGGTTGCCGCAGTTACCGAACGGACCATACCGGTAAGTGAAATACTCCCAGTTGCAGTTGTCATACAGGTACTCGAGCGTGTCAAGAGGGTCAGGATCATGTTCACTGGCATTCTGGAAGGTCAGAGCCGAGGCGTCATAAGCTATTAGAAAATCGAAACCACCGAATCTAAGCGAACCGGAGGTTATAATAACGTCCACAAACTCATGCGTTCCCTGAATCGTCTTATGTGTTTTCTCAATTACGATGCTCGGACACTTAACACATGTGTCTACTACGGCTACGTGTACCGTACACTGCGCGATAGCTCCACACGAATCAGAGCAGGCAAATGTCAGAATATTCACCCCCCAATTCGGGGCGATACAGTAAGGGGTACCAGGGGTATACGGCTCACCATTGAGGGTGCACGACTGCATATTACCGTCAGGATCGTTTGCGCTAAAGCTGGAAAGGCACACAGAATCCGGTAGGACGCAGTCATATATAGTGCTGTCGTTAGGGCAACTGACTTGAGGCGGCCTGTTGAGCACAATGTAAAAGGTCGTCTGACAGGTATCTGTCGCGCCACAGGAATCAGTAGCTATAAGCGTTATCGTGTTAGTGCCTTCAACCGGCGTGAAACAGACTGCTTCGCTGTCGAGCGTACCGGGTGATACCTCACACGAGGCTAGGTTACCATCGGTATCATAACAGTAGAACGGGGGAATACATACTTCACTCAACTCACACATGAACAGTGTGTCACTATCAGCACAGGTCGCTACCGGCGGACTGTTGAGCGCAATAAAGATATTCGTCTGACAGGTATCCGCCACTCCACAGGAATCAGCAGCTATCAGCGTTATCGTGTTCATGCCCTCAACCGGTGTGAAACAGACCGTGTCGCCGCTCAGTGTACCGCCAATGGCCGTTACAGATTGCAGGTTACCGTTGGGATCGGAACCGCTAAAACCGGCAACGCATATATCACTCAAGTCGCACACAAACAGACTGTCATCACCCGGACAGGTCGCCACCGGAGGAGTGTTGAGCACAATGTAAAAGGTCGTCTGACAGGTATCAGCCGCGCCACAGGAATCAGTAGCAATCAGCGTTATCGTGTTAGCGCCCTCAACCGGCGTGAAGCAGACCGCTTCGCTGTCGAGCGTACCGGGCGATACCTCACACGAGGCTAGGTTACCATCAGTATCGTAACAGTAGAACGGGGGAATACATACCTGACTCAACTCACATATGAACAGCGTGTCACTATCCGCACAGGTAGCTACCGGCGGAGTGTTGAGCTCCACGTAAATGGTCGTCTGACAAGTATCGGCCACACCGCAAGTATCGGTGCATATCAGTGTCAGGATGTTGTCTCCCTCCACCGGCGTAAAGCAGTACGAGCCGCCTGCAAAAGGACTGCCGTTGATGGTCGAAGAGACTACGTTGCCGTCCGGATCGTCACAGGCAAAACCGTCTATACAAATATCCGACAGATCACATACAAACAGGGTATCGTCATCCGGGCAGGTCGCCACCGGAGGACTGTTAAGGCCAACGTGTATTACCGTCTCACAGGTGTCGGCCACACCGCAAGTATCGGTGCATATCAGCGTCAGGACGTTGTCTCCCTCCACCGGCGTAAAGCAGTACGAGCCGCCTCCAAAGGGACTGCCGTTGATGGTCGAAGAGATTACGTTATCGTCCGGATCGTCACAGGAAAAACCGTCTATACAAATATCCGATAGATCACACACAAACATAGTGTCGTCATCCGGGCAGGTCGCCACCGGAGGACTGTTAAGGCCAACGTGTATCACCGTCTGACAGGTGTCGGCCACATCGCAGGTGTCAGTGCATATCAGCGTCAGGACGTTGTCTCCCTCCACCGGCGTAAAGCAGTACGAGCCGCCTCCAAAGGGAATGCCGTTGATGGTCGATGAGACTACGTTGCCGTCCGGATCGTCACAGGCAAAACCGTCTATACAAATATCCGACAGATCACATACAAACAGGGTATCGTCATCCGGGCAGGTGGCCACCGGAGGACTGTTAAGGCCAACGTGTATCACCGTCTGACAGGTGTCGGCCACACCGCAGGTATCGGTGCATATCAGTGTCAGGACGTTGTCTCCCTCCACCGGTGTAAAGCAGTACGAGCCGCCTGCAAAAGGACTGCCGTTGATGGTCGATGAGACTACGTTGCCGTCCGGATCGTCACAGGCAAAACCGTCAATACAAATATCCGACAGATCGCACACAAACAAAGTGTCGTCATCCGGGCAGGTCGCCACCGGAGGAGAATTGACTTCAAACGTGACCGTGAATGATTCCTCGCAGGTGTTGTCACAGTCATCTTGGCACTCAATTGTCACCGTCACCACCTCTGAGCCGGTCGGAGTGTAGCACCAGTTGCCACCGGCAAGAGACCCGGGACCGGCCGTTATCTGGCAAAAGACATTAGTGTCACAGTCATCTGTCGCGGACACCGGCAGACATACCTCAGCCGGCTCACAAAAGTAAATGGTCGTGTCATTTGGCACACTGCATACCGGTGGGATGGTGTCCACCACAAGAATTAGCTGGACGCAGGTATCTGCGTTGCCAACACTGTCAACAGCGATCCAGGTACGGAAGATGCTGTCCGGACAAGGACCCGCGACAAGAGAGTCGGAGAAAGTAATGCTGGCAATACAGGTCGAGTCACAATCCGTTGTCGTGGGGCTGCAAACATTGTTATGTCTGTCAATGAAGCCTAGGACAGTAAAGTCGCCGAAGACAAACGGCGGAGCAATGGGCTGCGAACAGGAGCAATGAATCCTCTGTTCATTTGGACTACCATCTAGACTAACTCGGAAATCCATCTCTGAATGTAGCTTCGCCCTTCCGATCTTCGTGGCATCGACCTGGATGTCTACCACAGCCTGACCACCGATCGCCTCGATCCGAGTGATGGCGACGCCCCCTGAAAATGTCGTAGAGGTCATCGTAGTACCATCAAACGTTTCAATATCGATCCCATAAGGATCTGTATCAAGCCTGTCTTTCCTAGCTGCCCGAGCTTCTATCGAAACAACGCCTCCGGGATACGGAAAAGACGTTTGCAGATCAATAATCTTGATACCGCCGTCGCATTCACAAGACATTGTGGTGTCAAATGTGGAGCAGGCTCCAATGGCGGTAGCGTATCCCGTGATAGAGGGATCGGTGGATGTGTCGCACTCGACAGCAGTATCGGAAGGACATGTCACCACCGTACTACAAGGAGGCTCAACGACCTCACAATCCAACGTCGGTCCACAGATGGTCGCAATGTTGGAGTTTGGACCTGCTTTAGGCGCGAATTGGGCACTGCCAATATCAAGCATCTGGTCAAGCGTGAAACTAAAGTTAACCGGGGTATTCGCGGGAAAACCTGTAATGTCGTCCCACTTGATGCCATACAAACCGGTTGAACCGTCAGGCCCAATGCTGGCACCAGACGGCGTTGTAGACACCAAATTGTCATTTGTCAGCAGCGCGCACAATTCAATGTCGAAATGACTGAGCTCAGGTGGGGTGCCATCCCAGGTAAGGTTGTAATCCCACTTTGACGTGCCAGCGGATGTATTGTATGTAACACCTTCAAACACAAGAGTGAAATGGTTGGAGTACTTGACGCTATCACATACGCAGCGGATACCACTGAGTCCGGCCATGAAGTCGTCATAGTCCAAATCAGCTGCTTCCCCGTCATCGGCAAAGACCAAAAACTCGTAGTCACCGGAAAAGGAGTTGACATTCCCGTTTCCGTCATGCCACCTGTAATTCGTGAAGCCCAAACCTCTCACGTCATAAATAACGAACCACTGCTCATCCGTCATATCGGGGTCTGGTAGGCTAAGAGTCGCTTCACTAAAGAGCCAGGCATCATCCGGAGCGTCATATAAGCTGTCGGTTTGACCTTGCCCGAGATTGATGTCTCTCAGCATGGTCAGGGTGAAAATGTCGTCAATAGGGGCATAGATGGTGACCCCAGCACCTTCACTAGGGTGGACAATGGTGTTTAGCTGTCTTTGACCCGGCTCTGACCAGCCCACCCAGTTATTGTCCTGCCAGGTTGTATTCTCCTGGATAACGGTCAGAGCGACCGAATCCTGCGTAGGGACAAAGTGCTCATCGAAGAGGAGTATCCCTACCAGTGTGTCGCTGTCATCAGTCAACTCCATCTGGAGAGCGTTGACGGCTGGAGCACCAAAAACAAGCCCCCAGCAGACAATACACAGTAATAGAACAAGAGCTGTTCTACTGCTTGCGATCGGATAGTGCAATTTACCTAACATTACGTCCTCACTATATAGTTATTTATATACTTTCTATTTTTCTTCTCACTTGTACGGTTGTGTTTTATCCAAATCAAACTTATTCCGACCGCTCATTACCAGCGGCAGATTGGGTTGTTGTTTTTCAACAGTGAGTATCTTTTCTTCCCTGACAATCGTCACTTCGTTACTCTTCAAATACCAAATACCGTCTCCAAAAACTCGGACTTTTAAGACAGAATTTATCGTTCTGTCACAATTGGCCTAAGAAAATTCACAATTTAAACTTACCCGTTTAAATTTAACTAACCCCTTATCCGATGTCAAGCTAAATTCCGACATTTTAACTCCATATCCCAAATAAACTCGATTCGAAAGCTTATTAACCATCCCAAATAAACTGGCGAATTTCACAAAGGCCTCTTTCCGTTCCGACCCGAATCGAGCTAAAAAAAACTGCCCCTATCCGCTAACCAACCAGCACGCAACAAGTTGCGATTAGTTTTTCTCTTGCCAAAGGCTTGAAAAACAGTTATCTTTAAGCATAAAGAAAGAGATATAGTGAACTACTTCAGCCAACCGCCTAAAAAGAACTTCAACAAGGCTCGCCAGTCCCCAAAACCGATTGCTGGGGCGATTGAAAAAGTGGTGCGCTCGCTTGGCATTTCAAAGAGTTACCACGGCTGGTTGGTGGTATTAAAATGGCCGGACATTGTCGGCGAACAGATTGCCAGAGTCACAAAAGCGGTGCGTTTCGATGACGGAGTGCTCTTTGTTGCTGTGCCGGATCCGTCTTGGCGACAGAACCTGGCGATGGAAACCGAGGAAATCTTGCACAAGATACAAAGTTACTCGTTTGGCCGCGTAGTTAAACAATTGCGATTCGTCCAGGGCGAGAAAGGATAATAGCAGCCATGCCAACTGACTTGGAAGACGTCAAACAGAATGAAAACGTACCTGTTCCAGATAAGATGAACAGCCACACCTACGACGCCACAACCATCAAGGTGCTGGCGGGCCTTGAGGCGGTGCGGCGGCGACCGGCGATGTATATCGGTGATACTGGTCAGCGTGGTCTACACCACATGGTGTACGAGGTCGTCGACAATTCTGTTGACGAAGCGATGGGCGGATTTTGTGACCGGATCATCGTTGAAATCAACAAGGACAATTCCATAACCGTCACAGACAACGGACGCGGTATACCGGTGGAGAAACATCCCGAACAGAAGGTCTCCGCTCTCCGAGTCGTTATGACCACACTCCACGCTGGAGGCAAATTTGACCATCGTACTTATAAAGTCTCCGGCGGTCTGCATGGGGTGGGCGTGTCGGTTGTCAATGCGATCTCGGAGTGGTGCTGGGTTGAGGTCAGCCGCGACGGGGACGTCTACCGGCAGGACTACCAAAGAGGCAAGGCTCTCAAACTGGTGGCCAAGGTGGGTAAGGCAAAGAAGACTGGGACGAAAACCTGCTTTCGCCCCGACCCGGAAATCTTCAGCAGAATTGAATTCAAATTTGATATTATTGCCTCGCGCCTGCGGGAACTGGCTTTTCTCAACCAAGAGCTAAGCATCGACCTGATCGACCATCGCATTGACAAGAAGGTCACGTTTTACTATAAAGGTGGTCTGTCATCATTCGTTCAATACCTGAATGAAAATAAGACCACTCTGTTTAGAAAGCCGATTCACTTCAAGAAATCGAAGGACGATGTTGAAGTTGAGGTGGCGTTGCAGTACAACGACGGCTACTCTGATTCAGTCCACTCTTACGTGAACAACATCAACACTATTGAGGGCGGCACTCACCTCACCGGTTTCCGTACCGCCTTGACGCGGTCTATCAATAACTACGCCTTGAAATACAATTTGTTGAAAAAGAACGGCGTCGCCCTCATCGGCGACGACAGCCGGGAAGGTCTGACGGCGGTTATCTCGATCCACGTGCGCGACCCTCAGTTTGAAGGACAAACCAAAACCAAGCTGGGCAACCACGAAGTCAAAGGGATCGTTGAGATGGTCACCAACGAGAACCTGGGTTCATTCTTTGAAGAAAATCCCTCGGTAGGGAAAAAGGTGGTTGAGAAGTTGATCTCCGCTGCCTGGGCACGCGAGGCGGCCCGCAAAGCCAAGGAGTTGACCCGCCGTAAGACCGCGCTTGACAGCGCCTCTCTTCCCGGCAAACTGGCCGACTGTTCCCTGCGCGACCCCGAATCTTCCGAGCTGTATATCGTCGAGGGTGATTCGGCAGGAGGGTCAGCCAAGCAAGGCCGCGACCGGCGGTTCCAGGCGATACTGCCCCTGCGGGGAAAAATCCTTAACGTGGAGAAGGCGCGCATCGACAGGATACTGGGCAATGAGGAAATCCGCACGATCATCACCGCCCTCGGCTGTGGTGTGGGAGATGATTTCGACGCCTCGCGAGTGCGTTACCACAAGATCATCATCATGACTGACGCCGATATCGACGGCGCCCATATCCGCACCCTGATCTTGACCTTCCTTTTCCGTTACATGAAGGACCTGATAGACCTCGGCCACGTTTATATCGCGCAGCCACCTTTGTTCCGTCTCAAGTACGGCAAGACTGAGCAGTACGCCTACAGCGATGAAGAAAAAGACAAGCTTCTCAAGAACCTGCCCGAAAGCGGGGTTAGCATCCAGCGTTATAAGGGGCTGGGAGAGATGAACCCCGAACAGCTCTGGCGCACCACGATGGACCCGGAGACCCGCACTCTTTTGCAGGTAACACTTGACGACGCTGCCGAGGCCGACCACCTCTTCAGCATCCTGATGGGCACCGACACCGCCCCCCGTAGCGAATTCATCCAGCAGAACGCGCAGTATGTGAGGAACTTGGATATTTGAAATGAGTGATTGTAGAAATTGTGGGGGGGGCGACCTTCTTGATTGTTTATTTACAGACTAGTTCGAGCTAGCGCTCCATGCTAAGTTGACATAGGACAGAATCTATATGATTCTGCCGTCTCTTAGGGCAGGTGCGTAGTGCACATAGAGCACTTTATCGGTTGGAAAAGAGGAAAGTAAGCTAATACAAGCCCAACAAAGCTACGAAGTTGGGAACCAAGTATCGTGGTTATTCCGATTGGTCTGTTGAGAGCGAGGCATATCTTTTAATATAGCCCTCTAAGATACTGACCAACGCTATTATTACTAAGCCTACGACGCACCATGTTATTGCTGTGCTGTGTCTGTCCATCCATGACCAATATGGACTGACATGAACTCTCAATTGTATATCCCCAACACCTTGTTCGTGGGTCAAGGTAATCTCACTTGATTTTTCGAACTGTTCAAACTCCGGTGACATAAACGTCCAAGCCATCACTCGAGCTGTTTCTTTCGGGGCCAAATCTCCCAGCCGAATCACTTCCTGCGATTCGCCATAATATGACGTATCTCCATTACGGAGGATGTAGACGTACTTAGTAAATGGTAGCTTGATGGTTACAGCTTTCGCTATAAGTGACCCCTTATTATCCACGTTGGCTAACCAATATCCCTTGAATAATGAATAGGATGTTGGTACTGACGTTGTAACGTTATCTATGAGGAACATGGAGAATGCAAATACGAGATCGCCAGTGACCTTTGATCTAATAGAATCGTTGTCAATATCGCGCAAGTAATGAGCGAAATCAATTTCTTTTAGAATTTCTGCTTTGTCGTATAGAACTTGCTGCGCCTTTAGCGAATCTTCGATTCCTGGTGGCAGGATAAAGTGACCAAACGTCACATCGGCCTCCAACTGTGTGGAAGGTTTAGTTAAGTATTCATATATCTGAAATGCTACCCAGATGCCTCCAATAATTACCAGTACATATCTGAGTGCGGTCCATATCCTAAAGAACATACGTTTCATTCATTTGAATATAATCTCTCACAATTAAAAATGTAAGAGAAGAGTTGATGTAGGGCAGGATCCCTGTGATCCTGCCACACTCAATAGGCAGGTGCGCAGGTCATCTACCCTACTATACCCTCACCAAAATATCTGTTGCGTATATTCAAATAACAAGAAATAATTATCCAAGTAGGTCAGGAGCCTTGTGCTCCTAACTAATAAAAACAGATGACGTCTGTCAGGACCGCGAGGGTCCTGACCTACTCTGCGGAGATAAAACGGTATGGCAAAGAAACTGTACAGATCGCTGAAGGATCGCAAGGTTGCCGGAGTTTGCGGCGGCTTAGGTGAATACTTTGACGTCGACTCAACGTTGGTGCGACTACTCGCCGTGGCATTGGTCCTGGCGGGGGGGTCAGGGGTACTCGGTTATATCCTGGCCTGGATCATAATTCCAGAGGCCCCAATCAAGTAGGTCAGGAGGCTTGTCCTCCTGACGAATGAATCATACATCTGTCAGGACCATAAAGGTCCTGACCTACTCCTCCTTATACCACAAAGACATCGATAGCGGAGTGCCTTTATGAAATACCGAAACCTCCATCTATGGAATGTCTCGCCCCAAGAAGCGGCGAGGATACAGCCGAGTAGGTCAGGAGACTTGTCCTCCTGACAAATGAATAAGATGACTTCTGTCAGGACCGTAAAGGTCCTGACCTACTCCAAATGTCATGTTGAGCGGAGTTGAAACATGACTGGCGTAGTCGGATATATCGCCCTTACACTCCTCTCAGGGTGACTGACGCGGAGCCGTCATTCCTGCGGAAGCAGGAATCCAGAGAACTATATCGTGTTCGTGGAAGACCAGACCTATGCTTTATTTACCGCCCTCGCTTTTGCCTTCGGTTTTGTCCGCTGGTTCGTCAGGTGAGGATTCTTCCTCTTCGGCCTTCTCCGACTTGTCCTTTTTCAGTTTGTCTTTGAGTTTGGAGATTTTTTTGGCGATTCCGGGGATAGTGTCAATGATGTTCTCCCACTTTCCCTTAGCTACGGGTAAGAGAGACACGCCTTTATCATCTATGATGATAAAAGCCGCCGGTTCTATCTTGGTGCCTCCTCCTCCTCCTCCGCCGAAGCCGCTACGGGACTTTTCATCTTCACCCTGACCGCCGCCAGCGCCGAAGCCGACCGATATCTTCACCACCGGGATGACGGTTCGGTCGCCAACCGTGACCGGCTCACCAATAATCGTCTCCGATTTGGCAATATCGCGCAGCTCGCCGACGACTCCTTTGAGTATGTCAACTACGTTGTTGGACATCCGATACTCCTTTCTTTTTTCCTATCGCCAGTTTTATTATCTCTCTTAAGGGAAGTCTGCACATAAGTACCGCTGTTCGAGCAAAAAGCTTGTACACCGGTATCGTTACCGATACTCGCGCCGCTCCGCTGAAGGAGGGGCCATTCCAATCGGGAATATACCGCACTCTGCCGACCACATGTGGGGCTGCCGCCAGTGCCGCCTGATAATAGCCAAAGAGAGCGCCAGTCAGGTTAGGAGCGTCAAAACCTCCTGCGATTTGTCCTTCTAACTCTTCCACCACCACTGCTTTCAGCAGGCTAACAATATACCTCCACGACGGCCCAACAGATTTCCGTGAGACACTTACGATATCTCTCAAGGGCCGTTTTCGAGGTTTGGGCGGCGCTGTGGCTTTTTTCCGCTTTCTCTTTTTTTCGACTTTGGGAGGCTTTTTCTTCTTTTCTTTGCTTATATCAAACCGTTTAATCTTCATGCCAAACAGCTTGATAAAGCCTGCATTGAGGGTGAAGTCAAACTCCGGGCCGATTCGTCCCAAACCGATAAAAAGGAGCTTCCTGCTGTCGGTAAGCTGAAAACGAACCCGAACATGCATCAGCAGGATGGCGAAAAAGATCGCCAACAGAATCAACAGGACGTACAGCATAATACTAAATATACTATCGGCAGGAGGAAAAGGTTACCTTGTTTTCGACTGGTGGTACCCTCAAACTGCAGGCTGTGTCATAAAGCCAACGTCATCGCGAACAACCGCAGGGAGTGTGGCGATCTCAATTGTACAGCTGCTTGTACTACAAGAGGTTGCCACGTCGCTTCGCTCCTCGCAACGACGTTTTCTATGTTTTTCAACACACCCCACGTTTGGGGGTAACTACTGCGTTAATCCTTGCTTAAGCCCATGATGTCCCACATCAATGTTGGTGGGATTGAGCCTTCTGCCAGCAGGGCGTCATGAAATGCCTTGAGTGAAAACTGATCGCCGTCTCGCTTTTGAGCGGCTTGGCGCAGATTCATGATTTCTCGCTTGCCCATCAGGTAGGACATCTGATAAGTAGGGCTAAACGTGTACCGCCGGACTTCCTTGCTAATATACTCTTTGTCAGACTCACTGGTAGCATCCAGCTCGTCAATCATCCAGTCAACACATTCATCATAGGTAAACTGACCGGTATGTAGCTTGACGTCGGCTACGATTCTGGCCGCCCGGAAGCAGATACCGCCCAGCACCCCAAGCCATTGGGCAGGGTCTTCTTTGCCGTAGAGGCCGGCGTGATACATCATTTCCTCGCAGTATAGCGCCCAGCCTTCGATCATCATGATGTTGAACTGCCACTTGCGAACCGGGTCCTCATTCATGCCGGCAATCTGGAGTTGTAGGTGATGGCCGGGATAGGCCTCATGGACAACGGACCCCTTGAAGCCCCGCCGATGGATGTAGCGGTAGTGGGCTTCAAGCTGTTGGCGATCCAGGTCGTCAGGGATTGGTCTGACATAAAAGTAACCGTGCTGGACACTGTCAAACGGGCCGGCTGGTTGGTAGGCAATACCGCTAATCATCGAGCGTAGAAAGGGGGGAGTCTCGATTACAGTAACAGGCGCTATATTCTCCGGCACCGTGATAATACTGTCTTGTTCGAGAGAAATCCTTTCCTGTCGAACTTCCCAATTGTAATAGTCGAGAATATCCTGTCTGGTGAAAACCGCCGGGACAAAGACCGAGTCCCGGCCGTTCAAGTGATTGGTCTCCACGTATGCTTCATAGTCGTGGTATGCCTTTTGGGCTTCAGCCAGCAATGCCTCACCGATGTGCAGGAGAGAGTCTGAGTCGTACGTCAGGAAGTATTCGTGCGACAGCTTGTAGTCGAAGTTCTCCTTGCCGATCGCAAAACCTGTCTCCGGTCCTGGGGTGAGTTCCGAGAGGTAAATTGAAAAGTCGTTCATAGCTTCCCGAGCTTTGGTAGAGGCCTCCAAGATTTCATCGGCCCGCTTGGGAAACTTGTTCATAAGGTCGGCCGCGACTTCCTGGTAAAACTGCATCCCCGACTTGAGGGATTCCAGCGCTGCTTCGATATATACCTTCGGAGGATCCTTTATGTTTTTGCGCGCCATGGCTAACAAACCCGGAACTGCTTTCATCCGACTGATTATCAACACGACTCTTTCTAACAGGGGGGTATGATGGGAAAGCATCAGAAAGTAAATACCGTTGACTGCCTCATCTACATACAACTGGGGTGACAGTTTATACCACGCGATGCGCTGAAGATTGAGAAGGGCAATATCAACATTAGACTTAATGAGACGGTAGTTGATGCGATCATGTGCCGACAGGTTGGCTGACTTGTATTTGTACAGCTTTTTCTCGTAGCTTTTCAAGTCCTTAATCATCTGTTTCACCGAAGAACGAGAATAGTCCGTAAGCCGATGGTCATAAGCGTGGATACCCATCTCCGTCGACTTAACCGGATAGAATGACTGGACAGTCTCTAAGATGTTCAGGCACAAATCATTAAAGGTCTTTCCCTTGTCAGCTTCGGTGTTGTTGGGAAACGATATGCCGAGCAATGTTAAGAGAATAACGATGATGAATCTACGAATCATTAATCTTTCCTCCATTGTTTGCGGGGAATGTACAAAAGTGCGCCGACCAGGGCAAGCGCTGTTATATTGAATGAAAAACCGCCACCAGTTCTATGTGCGTGGTATGAGGGAACATATCGACCGGTTTCACCTCTGGCAGAGCGTAGCCAAGCTCCACAAGTCGCTTGGCATCGCGGGCAAAGGTGGCCGGGTTGCATGAAATGTAAAGGATTTTTTTAGGCTTGAGCTTGACGATCCCTGTCAATGCCTTCGGATGCAGCCCCGCCCGAGGAGGGTCAACGATGATAATATCAAACTCAGCCTCGGCGGCGTCACGAGTCTTCAGGTAATCCTTTGCATACCCATGATGGAAAACGATGTTGTTAACGTTGTTTAGGGCCGCATTTTCCCTGGCAGATTTCACGGCGTCGGCAACCAATTCTACACCTACCACGTGCCCCACGTAGCGTGAAATGAGAATTCCAATAGAGCCGGTACCGCAATAGAGGTCCAATACGCAGTCCTTCTTCTCAGGATTGAGCATCTCAAAAGCGCTCCGATATAAGGTCTCGGATTGAATGGAGTTGGTTTGGAAAAAGGAATTGGCCCGGATGCGGAAAATGCTATCAAACAACCGTTCCTCGATATAACCGGTGCCAAACAGGATGCTTTCAATCTCGCCGGTGGCAATATTTGACTTTTGTCCGTTCTGGTTGTGGACAATAGTTGTTATCTGCGGAAACGCCGCCGTCAATTCCCGCACTAGTTGCTCTTGCAAAGGAATTCCGCCATAGTCAGTCACGATGTTAACCATCAATTGCGCCGTGCGCTTGGCCTGGCGAATCATTAAAAACCTCATAAAACCGGTATGGCGCTCGACATCATACACCGGTATTCTTTCCCGCTTGACGAACCGGCGCATCCAGTGGACAATCTCATTGGATAGGTCAGATTGCAAAAAACATTCGTCCAGGTCGAAGATATCATCAAAGCGCCCCCGATTGTGCAATCCCAAGGTGAAACCGCCGTCGTCTGTGACGTGAAATGAGAACTCCATTTTGTTGCGATAATTAAACAGTTCCACTGAACCGATGACGTCATGGATTTTGGGTTCCGGCAACCCACCAATCCTCTCCAGGCAGTCTGCGACCTGTTTCCTCTTGAAATCCAGTTGATACTGGTACTGTAAATCTTGCCAGGTGCACCCGCCACAGCTCCCGAAATGAGAACAGACAGCTGGAATGCGTAAGCCGGAGGTTTTCAGTATCTGCCGAACCACTCCTTCGCTATAGCGAGGTTTGGAGTGAATGATTTCAGCCTGCACTGTTTCGCCGGGCAGACCGCCGGTTAAGAAAACCACTTTACCATCCAGATGAGCTACCGCCTTGCCGGTAAAAGCAAGGTCGGTCACCTCGAGTTCAACGAACTTGTTTGGCATGTTTACTCCCACCGATGCTCATGTTGCCGACAGAGCAAATCGGGTCGGCTGCCTTCATGCTTTTCGATCTGTATTGTCCCATGCCCGATGTCGAATTGCTCATCCAGCATCCGGTTGATTTGTACGATAATATCCGGTCCTTTCTGAAAATCCTTCTGTTCAATAGTCACATGACAGGAGAGCGCTACCTCATACGACGACAATGACCAGATATGCAAATCATGAACATCACGAACGTGCGGAATTCCCTTCAGAGATTTCAGCACCGAGTCAAAATCAACCCTCCTTGGAACCGCTTCAAGAAATACCAACACCACCTCTCTAATGACAAGGTAAGATGACCAGAAGATCATCACAGCTATAGCAGCTGA
>Ga0315543_1001177_pt1 | contig 29188 bp, 31 predicted proteins | sample SalMarSW160210MG_2_FD_203098 | JGI IMG/M metagenome (GOLD analysis project Ga0315543, IMG submission 203098) | Salt marsh sediment microbial communities from the Plum Island Ecosystem LTER, Massachusetts, United States - Salt Marsh Sediment SW1601-210 ... | reverse complement strand
TCAATATTTCACTACCACCGGAGCAGATAGATGTTAATATTCATCCGACCAAGACTGAGGTGAAATTTCACCATGAACATATGATTTTTACCACCGTCCAGAGGACAGTACGCCGGGCTTTAATTGAGCAAGTACCGGTGCCCAAAATTGAGGAGGTAGCTACAGCCTATGTTTCTCCCCCACCGCCAAGGCAAGAATTGTGGACATCAGCCGGGATTAGTAGTCCTGGCACCTTGCCACCAGTATCTCCCCAGACTCCAGCGGTATCTCTACCCATTCTACGGGTAATAGGTCAGCTATCTAACAGCTATATTATAGCTGAGGGTGGTGATGGATTATATCTTATTGACCAGCATGCCGCCCATGAACGTGTCCTTTTTGAGAAGATTAAGCACCAGAGGTCACAGCAAGAAATAGAGGTTCAGGGACTGCTTGAGCCGATGACATTTGAGGTTAATCCCAAACAGGCGGAAGTTCTGAAATCAAATTATGAAAATCTGACTGAATTTGGCTTCTCTATCGAGCCTTTTGGTGACAGGACCTATCTAGTCCGGACAGTGCCAGCTTTACTTTATAACAAAGACTGGGCGGGGATGCTGCGGGAATTACTGGACTCCTTATCGGGGGGGAGTGACTGGGCAGAAGGTATAGCTATATCTATGGCTTGCCACAGTGCAGTGAGGGCCGGGCAGGTGTTAACCGATGACGAAATGCGTGAACTAATACGGCAGCTGGAGCAGGTAGCTATTCCTCATACCTGTCCCCATGGCAGACCAACGATGATTCACTTAAGCTCAGGGCAGTTAGAAAAAGAGTTTGGCCGAAGTTAGCAGTTAAGATGCCCTTTGCTTACTACGCTTCGCAGTTCAGATGGGGAGTTGCTTTAAAGCCAACATACATTAGTACCCCCAAGAATCAAAGCCTTTGACCAGTGAGCCACTAATAGGACTACTTTCCCTCTAATAATTCAGCAATCTCTACCTTCCCCTTCTTGATGTATTCCGCCTGCTTGGGGTCGAGAATCTCCAGTAGTGCCAGAAATTCCCCGGCATGCTCTTTTTCATCATCCCGAGCGTGAGCTAGCACTTTCTTAGCCCGCTCATCGTCGGTAGCGTCAATATGAGCCTGGTAGAGAGCAACAGCATCCAGCTCGGCAGCTATATCCTGCATTATAGCCCTGGCTAGCTCATTGGCATTCATCTTTCGGGGCACCACAGTTCCAAAAGGATTACTGAAGTCCATTTTTTCACCTCCATTGACTGATTTTTAACTAAATTCTACCAGCATTTTCTATCGTTGGCTCTATTCCCTCTTCGCCTGGTTTCCATCCTGCTGGAGTAACCTTTCTTGTGTCCCTGACAAATTTGAAGGCTTGTAGCTGTCTGAAGGTCTCCTCCAGATTCCTGCCTACAGTAGCATTCAAGACTTCATAACCTCTTACTATCCCATCAGGGTCTACGATGAATCTACCTCTGGTTTCAACACCCGTCTCCTCATCAACAACCCCGTACTTCCTGCCTATCTCAAAGGTTGGGTCAGCAACCATAGGCATCGGGGGAAACTTTCTACCCGTTTCTTTTAGGGCAGTGGTTATGGCTGGGCTGGTTTCTGCCCAAACCTTGTGCGAATGAATAGAGTCAGCGCTTATAGCTATACCCCGCCCGCCAAATTGCCTTAAGTTCTCGTAGTTCCTGATTATCCCGGCAACCTCAGTGGCACAAACATAGGTGAAATCTCCCGGGTAGAAGCAAACTAAAACCCATTCCCCCCTATAATCAGACAATCTTATCTTCTGTACCTTGCCATCAAGGTAAGCAGTTCCCTCAAAATCGGGGGCTAACCTATCTACTACCATCATTTTTATCACCTCCATTATTTATTAGTGTAAAATTTTTAGCTGGATTTCCACAAGCCGTGGATGTTGCAATACTCCCTGGCGGTTACCTTACGTGGCCCGACTTCAAACTCTGCTTCCGGCTTATCGCCAGGCTTGAGAAACTTTCGGCAACCATCGCCGTCAGTGATTAACTCAATCCACTCTATGTAGTGCTTTTCCTCCATGGGGTGAGGAACGTCACCAACCTTGACTCTTGTTCCTCTATCGCTCGTTTCTACGACAGGGACATGCTTTTCCAGACCAACGTCTGCTGTTTTCTCCTGGAGCAACTCCATGGGCTGTCCGCAACAGACCAATTCCCCTTTTCCGACATGTAATACTTCAACTATATTACCGCAAACATTACACCTATAGACCTGCTTTTGTACTGTCATATTTTTTTACCCCCTTTTTATTCTATCTTTTCAAACTCACTCTTAGCCGCCCCGCAGACAGGACACACCCAGTCATCAGGTATTTTTTCAAATGGTGTCCCTGGGGCGATGCCACCGTCCGGGTCTCCCAGTTCTGGGTCATAGACATAACCACAAACGGTGCACCTGTACTTCGGTGCTTTAATAGCTTCCATCTTTTCCTCCTCAACATAAACCGGGGCAGTCTTGGGAGTGGTGCCCCGCTTGACCTGATGATAATAGGCATAGGTCATAGGCTCGCCTTCTCTAAGAACATCGGCTCCCACAAGCTCGCCTACAAAAATAGTATGTGTTCCCACATCTACTGCCTGAACCACCCTGGCTTCCAGATAAGCCAAGGTATTATCAGTAACTACAGGGGCTTGCGTTTCACCTATTTTATAGTTAATGCCCTCCAGTTTATCTATATCTCTACCTGACTTGAAACCGAAGTGACCGATAAAAGAGAGGGGAGTATCCTGAGACAAGACAGAAGCAGCAAACACTCCGCTTTCTTTAATAAACTCATGGGTTAGGTTATCTTCGTTGATGCTTACGGCAATAGTCGGCGGCTCAGAGGTAACTTGAAACACGGTGTTGGCGATTTGCCCATTGAGTTTGTCTCCCTTCCTTGAGCTTACTACATACAGACCGTAACCTAACTTATATAGAGCCTTAAGATTCATCTCTCACCCCTAGTAAAGGTTATTCACATGAATTTTTCTTCGCTGGATTCCACTCAGTCTTACTTCCTACTTGGATTTCCTGATATAAACCTTGTATCCTCCACCTTCTTCCTCAATACCTAACAGCTCATTTCCCGTGGTACGGCACCAAGCAGGCATGTCCTCCTTAATACCCTCGTCATCAGCCAGGACCTCCAATACCTGCCCTACTTCCAGCTCCTCGAGTTTTTTGGCGGTGTGGGCAATGGGCATGGGACAATATAATCCGATGCAGTCAAGAGTGGCATCCGCCTTCATAGCTCTATCTCCTTAAACAAACAGATTGACCTTCCCCTCTCTAGCCTCAGCTAGATAGGTAGCCACCCCAGCAAAGGTATCCACCTCAGGGATGAAAGCCTCCTTGGAGATTCCCATAATCGCCATAGAGGTAGTGCAGGCTATAAATTTAACCCCCGACTCCCGGGCAGTAGCTATTAACTCATCGAGAGAGGGAAACTTGGCATCCTGCATTAACTTTCCCATCATCCACTTACCCAGGCCGAGCATGTGGAATCGGGATAGGGGTAATCTCTTGGAGCCACCTCGGTTCATAAAATTGAGCATCTTCCTCATCATCCCCCGACTTTTGGTTGAGCCCTCATTCCTCCTGATGATATTTAGCCCCCAGAAGGTAAAAAACATGCTCACCTCCATCCCCATGGCAGCAGCACCAATAGCTATGTTGAAGGCGGCCAGGGCCTTGTCCATCTCCCCGCTGAATACCACCAGAGTAACCTTTTCTGGCATAGCCGCCCTCCTTACTTCCATTCTAGCTTGCCCCCGCACTGGGGACAGACCTCCGCCTCCCTTGCCACTGCTATCTGGCAATTAATGCAGTAGCGCAGGGTCACGCCACAGGGCTGGCAGTAAGGTAGAGCAGCCATGACCAGCTCCTCTTCACAGTAGGGACAAAAACACTTCCCCTCCTTTTCCCTTGGTTCTTCATTTCTTCTCATCTTTCCCCCCTTTTTTCCTTTTCGCTACTTTGCCCTGCCTCTTTAGGTAGTCATCGATAGCCTTATTCAAGGCTTGAGCACCGAGGTTGGAGCAGTGATACTTGTTCTTGGGCAGCCCCTCCAGCTCCTCAGCTACCAATGCCGGGGTAATCTTTCTCACCTCCTCCAGTGTCTTCCCCATAGCCATCTCACTCACAATACTGGAGACAGCAATGGCCGCCCCGCAGCCGAAGGTCTTAAACTTCACATCACTGAGACGGTTATCGTCCACCTTGATGTAAAAGGTCATCATGTCCCCGCAAACGGGGTTACCCACCTCGCCGACACCGTCAGCATCCTCTATCTCACCCACATTGCGGGGATTCATGAAGTGCTCCATTACTTTCTCGTTGTAAATAGGCATCTCATTTCCCTCCCTTTCCTTTCAGGAATTTGGCATATAGTGGTGACATCTGCCGCAGCCTGTCCACAATGGGCGGTAGCGCTTCTAATACATAGTCAACATCCTCCTCAGTATTCCCCAGACCAAAGCTGAAGAGCAGTGAGCCCTGCGCTATCTCAGGGGGAATCCCCATAGCAGTGAGGACATGAGATGCCTTCAGCGCCCTGGAGGTGCAAGCCGAGCCGCTGGAGACGGCGACACCCTGGCTAGAGAGAAGCATTAGCATTGCCTCTCCTTCGATGAACTTGATACAGAAGCTGGCATTTCCGGGGAGGCGCTGGCTGGGATGTCCGGTGAGGACCACGTGCTCGATTCGAGACGGTAAGCCTTTGATCAACCTGTCGCGCAGGGCTGAGAGGCGGTTCACCCTTGACCCCATCTCTGCTTTGGCCAGTTCGGCAGCCTTCCCTAAGCCTACGATTGCAGGCACATTCTCGGTTCCAGCCCTCCGCCCTCCCTCCTGTACACCACCGTCAAGGAAGGGGATGATGCGCGTCCCCTTCTTGAGCCAGAGAGCACCAACTCCCTTAGGTCCATAGAACTGATTAGCAGCCAAGCTCAGTGCATCGCCCCCAAGTTCTTTGACATCGACAGGTATTGTGCCCACGGTAGCTACAGCATCAGTGTGGAAGATAGCCCCAGCTTCCTTCGCTACCTTTGCTATCTCAGCGATGGGCTGGATAGTACCCACCTCACCGTTGGCGTGCATGATGGAGACAAGAACCGTGTCCTTCCTGAGGCTTCGGGCTACTTCATCGGGATTCACCATTCCATGCTTGTCCACCGGAACCTGGGTCATCTCGAAGCCCCACTTCTCCAGGGTTCTGGCTGAGTGCAATACCGAGAAGTGCTCGATAGCGGAAACGACGATATGCTTACCCTTAGATTGCTGGGCCATCGCCAGTCCTTTAATAGCGGAGTTGTTCGACTCAGTGCCGCTGGAGGTAAAGATAATCTCCTCTGCCTGAGCACCAATGAGGTCTGCCACTTTCTCCCGGGCACCTTCTATCGCTTCCCTGGCTTCATCTCCCCAACCGTGCAGGGATTGAGGATTGCCATAAATCTCCTTGAGATAAGGCAGCATAGCCTCCATCACTTCGGGCAATATTGGAGTGGTGGCAACATTGTCTAGGTAAACCTTTCTCATTTTCTACTCCACAATCTTTGAGCCTTATTCAGCCACCATCCAGAGAGGGATGTTCTTTGGTGACAAACCAACTTGCCGGGTCTTTGAGATATTCGTAGTAGTCAAGCAGAACTAGGTGATGTTCCCTCTCTTCGGCAGCCAGGGTCTCATAAAAGTCTCTCTCAGTATCATAAGCAGCATTTTCCCCCCGGCTCTTATAAAAATCAAAGGTTTTATTTTCCATATCCATGGCTGTTTTTACGGCATCGAGCTCAGTAGCGGGAGCCTTTACATCCGCGCCAATCTCCTCGGTTGCCCTGGCAAATATAGTTCTCAATCTTCTGCCCCCGTTAGGTTGAAAATCAGTTCTAGGCCAAGCTCTTTTATTTCGGATAGCACTATATATCTCCTCAAACTTCTGCCGGTGGATGTCTTCCTCAGTAGCCAGTGACTCCAGCAGCTTCCTGCCTAGTTCATTCCCGCTTTCCTGGCTAGCTTTCAGATAAAATTCCTTGCCATCAATTTCCATCTGGATAGCAATTTGGAGTGCTTCTAGAGTTTTATCCTGTTCGTTTTCCATCAGTTCATTCCCTTTCACTTTTCAGATTTCACTTTTCGGGCTTTATATCTTGCCTGGGCTTCATTAAAAAGTCTTCCCTCTTCCTCAGTACTAAGTAGAAGTGATGGCACCTCCGCCGATTTCCCCTCAGCATCCAGGGCTACCATAATAAAATAGGCAGTTAATGCATGAAGCTTCCTCCCATCACGGAGGTCTTCAGTCTCGACTTCTATTTGAACCTCCATAGTCGAGCGACTAGTGAAAGTAATCTTGCCACGGATGATGACCAGGCTACCGACACGCACCGGGTTATGGAAAATGATATTCTCTACCCTTCCGGTCACGATATTAGCCCGGCTATGGCGGGCAGCTACTACACCGGCAGCATTATCCATCAACTTCATCAACTCCCCACCATGGACAAATCCCGCCGGATTAGCCTGATCAGGTAACATCACCTGTGCCATCTCAACTGCCGAATACCCCACCGTCCTTCCTTGAAAAGTTTTGCCCTTGTCCAATGTCTCAAGTAATTTGCGAAAGTTTCCGTTATGCTTCTCCTCAACCTTGCTCATCCGGTGAAAGAAGTCGGCAATCTCAGCAAAGCCCTCCTCTCTAGCTACCTCCGCCGCCTCTGGGTAAAACTTGGTTGCCTCCTTATACTCACGCTCAACCGCCAAAGCTAAATTTGCCCTGACATCCTCAGCACCACCAAGGAACATAAACTCATGCTTCGCATGCTCAGCCTCGTTTTCAGCCGTTGCCAAAAACACATCAGCTATTTCTTCAAAGCCTGCTTCCTCGGCAGCAGAAGCAAAATAAATGTAACTAGCCTGGGCTTGTAATTCTCCAGCAAAAGCCTTCCGCAAATTTTCCTCAGTTTTACTCCCCTTAAGCTGCATGATTCTCCTTTACTCGGCTAAAGATAGCATCTAGTTTTAACTCTAGCCTCCATATTATTAGAACAAACTTTTATGTCCCCCTGTTTCACCCCAGGGAATTATCTAGCGTTTTTTTGCAGCCTTTGTTTAAGTTGGGAAAGCTGTCTTATGTGGGCTTTTTCTTCATCTATTATATTGAGAACTATCTTTTGGTCAGGCTGCCTCACGAAGTTCAGCATTTCTGTGTAGAAAAGTATAGAATCCTTTTCGGCTTGAACTCCGGTATCAAGGACTTCGGTTTCACCGGATGACTTCTCAGCTTTTTGTCGAGCCTCGGTGATGTTGGAAAAAACCGAGCTGTCAACTAATGATTTCAGGTAAAGCATATATTCTGCGGCATAATCTTCCGGAGGTTTATATGAGCCTACCGTATTTAGCATGCCCTGAAAAGTATCCAGATGTTTCTTCTCCTCATTAGCCAGATAATCATAGATAGCCTTAGCCTCCTTATTCTGTGCCTTATCAGCCAAAGCCTCATAGAAGGCTGTGCCGTTCCTCTCTATACCTAGAGCTATTTCTAGAAGTTCGCTGCCTGAGAAAAGGATAGACATTTTCAAATTACCTCCTAGATGTTATTTATCCGCTGAGCCTCTGATGCCTTAAGCAGCTAAATCTCTAAGACCCCTTTGTCATATTTATAAACAAGGCACAACAATCCCTCCAGAAAGCAAGAGATGCCAACCTTCACTTTGGCTGGCATCTCTCAGTACTCTAGTGGATACCTCGACCAGTGATTACCTTACAATAACCTACCCGGTAAGGCGGAACTTCTGCAAAGAACATAACCGCTTCTCCACTCCGAGAGTTACTTAAATATTTTACTTATATTCAGTTGTCGATGTCTACTAAGACCAATAGGGTAAGGGAAATAGTAGACCCAAATCCACCATCTGTCAATATTTCCCCAGACACTTTTTAAGCTAAATTTTTAATGATATTATGCTATATGGCACTAGAGTGAGCGCAAGATAGATGCTTGACCCCTCTCAGAGTCACAAGTCAAATTTATTCTTGAGGATTTCAGAAAGTGTCTTCAGATAAGCAAATGCCCTTTCAACTAACCGTTCCTCGACCGTGAAGTTAGGGTCTCCCCTGGTTTCGTCGGCAGTTGTATCCTCGCTGGCACCAACTCGCCCTACATTTTTGAGACAGCATCTCGCCGGCGCAATTAAGGCTTGCTCAGCAATCCCCTTAACTGATAAACCAGTGTTCAGAGATACTACGTCCCAGTAACCCAGAAGCAATCTGGCTAATGTCTCCGGAGTTTCCTTGCTGAGGCTTTCTGAGTCAGTGGGTACGATGCCCCATGAGATAATGCCGCCACTGCTGAGGAAGTCAGCAACAGTATTGGCATACCCTTTGGGCATGAGTTCAATCTGATAGGCATCAAAGGATAGAAGCTTAACACCCAACTCGAGAAGGTACGGCAAGTTGACATTGGCACAGAGGTGCAGTGCCATGGGTCCCTCAAGTCCAGCCAGGAAGCTGTGATACTCTTGTTTAGCCTGAACATCGTTGTAACCGGAGAGACCGCTGAAAACCCATCCGAGCCCGGGCTCATCAAGCCAGACAAAGGCACTTTGGTTCTTCCCCCTGAGTTGTCGGTACTGGGTGTTGACTTTCCGTTGGATGAAATCAAAGAGTAGAGACCTGACCCCGTCGTTATAGATAATGGGTTTTGACTCTTCATCAGTTACTCTGAAGCCGAAGCTTACCGGCCCGGTTACCTGCCCCCGAATGGCAGGATAGTCCTGCAGGTCTTCAGCTAGGAACCTATGATAAACCGCCGAATATCTACGGCTTAAGGCGAAGGTTTCCGGCTCAGCCATCTTCCGGGAATAATGACCTAGCTCCCTTTCAAATTTTGCCGTATTGAAGCTGATTTTTTCACCACTAAGGTCAATAACTATCCCCGGGAAGTTCTGTGATGTCTGGACATACATGTCTTCATAGAAGCTAATATTAGGCAATTGAGGCCAGAAAGGTATGTCTACACTAAGGGTAAGCTTCAGAGCCTGCCCCACATCAGTGTGGGGCATAATGCCCATCGCTGTCGTGTGACAATTTGGCTGCAGTTCCAATGTTTCTCCCGCTCGGACAAACTTCAATGCCATCTCACCTTTATAAAAGTTCCGCCAGATTTTACATCTGTCAGATTTGGAAAAAGCAAAATGGCTCCCTCCACCAGGATTCAAACTTCTGCCCCGTCTCTATTCATTGTAACCTCTGCCATATCAAGCCTCAACTCAACATCAGGGTCAGAAATAGTTTAGAAGTCCGAAAGTGAAAGTGTACAGGGAGCCCGCTTCGAAATCAATCTACACCATCACCAAATACAAAAGGCGCCAGCCGTGTAAAGCTGGCGCCACTAAATTTCTTGGTGGAGACGGGGGAGGGTTGAACTCCCCGTCCAGAAGAAGCTGCCCAGAATATCCTACAAGCTTAGTCAGCTTTTTTATCTTACCTAGCTAGCCTCTGCTGACCGAGTTTAGCCAAGCCAGTCGACAATTCTTTCACCGCCCTTATCGACGTCAAAGCGGTGGCACCTCAATCTTTCGGCACCCAATCCCAACCCATTGAGGTGGGGTCAGGTTGAGCGTGCAACCTATTTAATTAGGCTGCATAAACTAATTGAGATTCGTCGGTTATTTTTTGCCACTTGTTTAATGAGGGTAGCGGCACCTCAGCTTGCAATCCTGCAACATACTTCCCCTGTCGAACCCACGCGTCCCCATTTATTACGGACTGCTTAACGACAGACTACCTCTAAACCGCCTCCTTTAAAATTTTTGCCTTTTTAGGGTGCGCTCAATCTCCCTTTCTACCTCACGGCGAGTTATGGACTCCCGCTTGTCATGTAACTTCTTACCCTTGGCTAAGGCTATCTCCACCTTAGCCAGGCCATCTTTAATATACAATTTAAGTGGGACCAGAGTCAATCCCTGTTCTGATACTCTACTTATAAGGTTATTAATCTGCTTACGATGTAGTAGAAGCTTTCGAGGTCGGGTTGGCTCATGGCTTAAATAACTACCTGCCTCATAACGAGCAATGTGAGCGTTCACCAGCCATAGTTCTCCAGCCTCAGGTTTAATATAGGCGTCGCCTAAATTTACCCTCCCGGCTCGGATTGACTTTATCTCTGTGCCAGTGAGCACAATGCCGGCTTCTACACTATCACCTAAATGGTAGCGGTAATAAGCTTTGCGGTTGGTAGCAACTGTCTTTATAGCCACGGTTCTACTTAAATTATATCACAATACCAGAGGTCAGCACCCGATCCGTTTCTCTTGAAAGTCTGCCTATTTGTGGTTATACTACTGGGAATAGAAAATAAAAGGAGGGTATTATGGAAATCATCGAGGCAATTCATAATCGAAGAAGTATCCGTGGTTTCAAGCCCGACCCGGTGCCCAGAAAGGTCTTGGAAGAGATATTAGAGAGCTGCCTCTGGGCACCTTCCGCACGTAATACACAATCCTGGGAATTTGCCATACTGGGGGGTAAGGTGATGGAGGAGGTGAAAGTCCGTCTTAATGAGCTAGTAAAGGCTGATGCAAAGGTCAATCCAGACTTAGGAAACCCTGAGTTCCCGGAACCCTACCTTACTCGGGCAGAGGAAGCAAGAGACCACATTGACAGACACCAGTTTCCCCCGGGAATAGAAAAACTGGACGAAAAAAGAGCTGAATATTGGATGAGGGGGGGGCGCTTTCATGATGCTCCCAACGGGATTATTCTGTATACCGAAAAGGCACTCGGGGGAAGGGCAATCCTCGAGGGGGGTATAATGGCTCAAACCATCGCCCTGGCTGCACTTCCCTACGGGCTAGGTACTTGCCTTATGCAAAGGCCGGTATGGTGGCCCGATATGATTAAAGAGGTGCTTGGTATCCCCGAATCCAAGCTTCTCTTGATGGCAATAGCCGTTGGCTATCCTAACCCTGAGGCAAGGGTTAATAATTATGAACGTTCGCGCGAGCCGTTAAAAACCTTTGCGCACTGGTATGGAATGTAACGGTAATAGCTACTGTGGCCATTACCTTTAGTTAAGTTTGGCACTCCTATCGTCATGGTGCCTCCCCTTTACTTTGATAGAGAGGAGGCATAGTTTTTCACGAGGGAGAGTCACTTTAGTCTTCTTTTTGCCTTGGTTAGGCTCAGTATGATATAGTCAGATATGCATATTGAAGCTAAGACTGAGTTTATTCCCCTGGGGACTGTTACTTCACCCCGGGGGTTTCATGCTGGTGCAACCTACGCTGGTTTAAAGAAGAAAAATGACAGTGTCCTTGACCTGGGTATCCTCTTCTCTGAAGTGCCCTGTGTGGCTACAGCCATGTTTACCACCAATCGAATTAAGGCAGCGTCGGTAGTTTTGTGTCAAGAGCGTTTACAGTCGGGAAAAGCACAAGCGGTGGTGGTGAATAGCGGCTGCGCCAATGCCTGTACCGGTGGTCAGGGTCTTACCGATGCCGCCGAGATGGCAGAGTTAGCTGCCCAAGGGATTGGTATACCACCTGAGGCTGTTTTGGTTGCCAGCACCGGGGTAATTGGTCAACCGCTACCAATAGAGTTGATACGAGTCGGCATAAAACAGGTTGTTCTTTCCCAAGGCGGTGGTCATGAATTGGAAAAGGCTATAATGACTACTGATACCCTGCCTAAAGAGGTAGCAGTTAGAGTTGGCGAAGGCGATTTCGTCATAGGTGGTGTAGCCAAAGGCTCGGGGATGATTCACCCTAATCTGGCGACCATGCTTTGTTTCCTGACTACCGATGCCGCAGTGGAGATAGACTGTCTTAGACTGGCGCTGAAAAAGGCGGTAGATATTTCCTTCAATATGGTTTCAATTGATGGCGATACCAGCCCTAATGATATGGTGCTAGTAATGGCTAACGGGTTAGCCGGGAATGAGCCCATTTCAAAAGGTAGTGAGCCAGCCAATGTATTTCAGCAAGCCCTTGACCAAGTCTGTCTCTATCTGGCTAAGTGCATTGCCCGTGATGGCGAGGGGGCTAGTAGGCTTATTGAAGTCACTGTTAATGGGGCACCTAGTATAGCTGAAGCCAGGTTAGCAGCTAGGACGATAGTAAGTTCACCGCTGGTAAAGGCAGCAGTGTATGGTGGTGACCCTAACTGGGGGCGGATTATGGCGGCAGTAGGGCGGAGTGGGGTGGAGGTGGTGGAATCAAGAATTGACCTTCATATAGGCGACATCTGTCTGGTAAGGGATGGCTGCCCATTGCCTTTTGATAGGGAAAGGGTAGTAGCGGTATTGCGCAGCCCTGAGGTGCCAATAACTTTGCAGCTTAACCTGGGCACGGCTGCTGCCACCGCCTGGGGCTGTGACCTGTCTGAGGAATATGTAGTTATTAACAGCCAATACACAACCTGATAGTATTATAACGCGAGGTAGCAGGTGAGTAATAAGTTGGATAAGGTTATTGTGGTTAAGCTCGGTGGTGCCACCCTGGGCAGTCATGATACTACCATCGAGGACATAGTTTATCTCCAGAAGCAGAGCAAATCACTGGTCATAGTGCATGGCGGTGGCAAGCTAATAACTGATTGGCTGGCTAAGCAAGGAACTTCTACCGAATTTGTCCACGGCGAGCGGGTGACTGATAAAGCCACGCTCGAAGTGGTGATTTCAGTGCTAGCTGGATTAGTCAATAAAGAGCTTGTAGCTGCTATCAACAGCTTGGGCGGACAGGCGATAGGTATTAGCGGGGTTGATGGTGCTCTTATCCAAGGCAGGATTAAGGATAAGAAGCTGGGCTACACCGGCACGGTAGTTAAGGTAAACACAACCCTATTAAAGACTCTCTTGCAATCAGGTTACATCCCAGTAGTTGCCCCGGTCAGTTTACTTGCTTCGGGTAAATCGGATAAGGCGGTAAAAATACTCAACATTAACGCTGATACTGTGGCTGGTGAAATCGCTGCCGCCGTTGGTGCCGAAAAGCTTATCTTTTTAACCGATATAGTTGGTATCTGTGACCAATCAGGTAAGTTGTTGCCTCAGCTATCACCCAGTGAAGCTGAAGCTTTAGTGGCCTCGGGTGTAGCTTCGGAAGGGATGATTCCTAAGATTAAAGCTTGCTTGAGGGCTTTATCTAACACCTCGTCAACCTGCGTGATAGATGGTAGACAGCCACATGCTCTGCTCAGGAATATAGAGGTAAAAGGCGGTGGCACAACGATAAAAAAGGTTATTTAATAAGGGATGCTAAAATGACTAACTGGCAAGAGCTTGAGCGCAAATACTTTATGCAGACTTTCAGTCGTGTGCCGGTAACCCTGGTTAAGGGGCAGGGGGCGAGGATATGGGATGAGGATGGTCGGGAATATCTGGACTTCGTTGCCGGCTGGGCAGTTGATACCTTGGGGCACTGTCACCCGGTAGTAGCTGAGGCGTTGGCAGAGCAGGCACGAACACTTATCCAAACGTCAAACCAGTTCTACACCATCCCCCAGCTTCGCCTGGCTGAGCTTCTGGTTCAAAATAGCTGTCTCGATAGGGTCTTCTTTTGTAATAGCGGGGCAGAGGCTAACGAAGGGGCAGTAAAGTTAGCCCGTCGCTATGGAAAGCTCAAGCTAAATGGAGCCTATGAGGTTATTACGGCGATGGGTTCCTTTCATGGTCGCACCCTGGCTATGGTGGCAGCTAGCGGTCAGTCGAAGTTTCAGCAGCCATATCTTCCTCTACCGGTTGGATTTGTCAATGTGGAGTATAATAGTATCGAGGCGATAAAGACGGCAACTACCAAGCAAACCTGCGCTGTGATGTTGGAGCCAATACAGGGAGAAGGGGGAGTTAACCTGCCTGACGATGACTATTTACCAGCGGTACGGGCCTGGTGTGACCAAAACGGCATTCTGCTTATCTTAGATGAAATTCAAACCGGCTTGGGTCGGTTGGGGACACTTTTTGCCTATGAGCAGAGTGGTATTGAACCTGATATAATGGCACTAGCCAAGGGTTTGGGTAGTGGTGTGCCCATTGGGGCTATTCTGACTAAGGAGGGAGCATCTGTTTTTGCTGCTGGCGAGCATGGCTCTACCTTCGGCGGTAATCCCTTAGCCTGCGCTGCCGGTTATGCTACACTAAAATTTACCCTTGACAATGATATTGCCGGGAATGCAAAGAGAGTGGGAAAGTACTTTATTGCCGGGTTGGAAGGCTTGAAACAAAAATTTCAGTTTGTCACTGATGTGCGAGGCTGTGGATTATTGGTAGCTATGGAGTTTAGCCGTGATATTGCTCAGTTGGTGTTAATGGCATGCCTGGATAGAGGCTTGCTGGTTAACCGGCTTAAGCCCAATGCCTTACGCTTTATGCCTCCGCTTATTATCGGTAATGCGGAAGTTGATGAGGCGATAGGTATTTTAGACAAAGCATTATCCAGTATTAGATGAGAACTTGGGAACCAGTTGGTGAGATGGAAAAGCTGGATGAAAAATATATTACCGTAGAAGGTGTCGAAATTCGCTATGTTGTGAGCGGCGGCGGTGCCCCTACTTTACTTATTCATGGATTTGGCGAATTCCTGGAGGTCTGGTGGTTTAATATTAGTCCTCTGAGTGAGCATTGCCAAGTATATGCCGTGGATTTGCCCGGGCACGGATTATCCAGTAAACCTGCTGTTGATTATAGTATTTCCTTTATTCACGAATGTATTGTCAACTTTATGCAAGCCGTTGGCATGGAGCATGCCAACTTAATAGGGCATTCCATGGGTGGGGGTATAGCCTTAAGTATGGCTATCAACTTTCCCGACAAAGTTGACAAGCTCATCTTGGTAGATACTGCCGGTCTATCTACTGAGGCGTCTTTGCTCCACCGGTTATGCACCCTGCCTGTTTTAGGCAAGATTATAATGGGGCCAACGATAAAGGCAGTCTTAAGGTATGGAATGAAGAAGGCATTTTATAACCCAGACCTCATTACTGAGGAGATGGTCAACAAAATTTATGAATTTCAGAAGATACCCGGGGCAAAGCAGGCAATGTTAAGCCTCATACGCAGTAATGCCGACATCAATGGACCTCACCCCGAGAAAAATACGGCTGACAAACTTCACCTGATTAAGTCGCCTACCTTGTTTATTCATGGTGTCCAGGATGAGGTTATTCCCGTTGAGCATGCCCAAAATGCGTGTAAGGTAATCCCTAATGCGAGACTAAAGGTGATTGACGAGTGTGGCCATTGCCCCCACATAGAAAAGGCAGCGGAATTTGATGAAGCGGTAATAGCATTTCTAAAGTATAATTAGCTAAGGGGAGGTCAGAGCGTTGGATAAGGTAGTATTGGCTTATAGTGGGGGGTTAGATACCTCGGTAGCCATCAGGTGGCTCAAAGAGAAGTATAACCTGGATGTAATTGCTCTTACTATTGATGTAGGGAATGAGCGTGATTTTTCTACCATCCAGCAAAAGGCGCTGAAGGTTGGCGCTGTAAAGGCGTTGGTGGCGGATGCCAAGAAGTTATTTGTTAATTACTTCATCTTCCCAGCGTTACAGGCAGATGCTATCTATGAGGGGCAATACCCACTGGCTACCGCCCTTTCCCGTCCGCTAATGGTTAAGTTGCTGGTGGATACAGCCGTAGAGGAGGGGGCTTCAGCGGTGGCTCATGGTTGCACGGGCAAGGGAAATGACCAGGTAAGATTTGAAGTGAGCGTTAATGCCCTGTCTCCCGGTCTCAAGATTATTGCCCCGGCTCGGGAATGGGGCATGACCCGGGAAGAAACTATTAACTATGCGCAGCGCTATGGCATCCCGGTACCGATTACTGCTGACAGTCCATATTCAATTGATGAGAACCTGTGGGGGAGGAGCATTGAGTGTGGAGTCCTGGAAGACCCCTGGGTCGAGTCGCCTGAAGATGCTTTCACTTGGACAAAATCGCCTAAAGAGGCTCCAGACGAGCCAGCCTATGTCGAGATTGGCTTTGAAAAGGGCATCCCGGTGACTATTGACGGGCAGAAAATGAATGGCATTAGCTTAATTCGGCGACTAAATGAATTGGCTGGCAAGCACGGAGTGGGCAGGATTGACCATTTAGAGAGCCGGCTGGTGGGAATAAAATCGAGAGAGATTTACGAAGCGCCAGCAGCGACAGTTCTACTCCAGGCCCATCAAGCCTTGGAGGCGATGACCTTGTCCAAAGACCAGTTGCGTTTCAAGCAGAAGATAGCTCAGGAATATGCCGACCTCATCTACAACGGGCTGTGGTTCACCTCGCTGCATCAGGATTTGGCTGCCTATGTGCAGAGTTCACAGCGTTTTGTTACCGGAACGGTGCGGGTGAAGCTATTTAAGGGGAGTTGCAGTGTGGTCGGGCGCAAGTCGCCGAAGTCACTATACAACTATGGTCTGGCTACCTACGATAAGGGTGATGTTTTTGACCAGAGTGCCTCTCCTGGATTTATCCATATCTGGGGGCTACCGGTTAGAACTCAAGCTCAGGCGCAGGGAGTCAGTCAAGCCAAGGGGCTGTCCAACATTATAAAGCCAAAGAAAACCAAGGAAGGTGGTAAATGAGCCATATTCGGGGTCGGTTTCATAAGCCTGCCGATAAACTGGTAACAGAATATACCGTGTCTGTACCTTTTGACTGGCAGTTATACCGTCACGATATTGCTGGCAGTATCGCCCATGCCAGGATGCTGGCAAAACAGGGCATAATTTCAAAAGAAGAAGCTGAAATTATCACCCAAGGGCTAAATACTATCAGGCAGGAGATAGAGCAGGGTAAATTTGAGTTTAAGTCTGAGCTGGAAGATATCCATATGAATATTGAAGCCAGGCTCGTTGAGAAGATAGGTGAGGCAGGCAACAAGCTACACACCGCTCGCTCCAGAAATGACCAGGTGGCTCTGGATTTACGCCTCCTGGCTAAGGAGGCAATCTCTGATACCCTGACCAAGCTGAGACAATTACAACAGGCACTCATTAGCCAGGCTGAAGCTAATAAGGGTGTGGTTATGCCGGGGTATACCCATTTGCAGCCAGCACAACCGGTGCTACTGGCTCACCACCTTTTAGCCTATTTTGAAATGCTCCAGCGGGATGTTGACCGGTTTAGTGACTGTCTAAAACGCACCGATGTCATGCCCCTGGGTAGCGGGGCTTTGGCTGGCGTCGGCTATAACATTGATAGGAATTTCCTCGCCCGTGAATTAGGCTTCAGCCAGATAAGTCAAAATAGCATTGACGCTGTCTCTGATAGGGATTTTGTGGTGGAATATGAGGCGGCAGCCAGTCTGTGTATGATGCACCTCTCCCGACTGGCTGAGGAGATTATTTTGTGGTCTTCAGCCGAGTTTGATTTTATTGAGCTTGACGAGGCTTATGCCACCGGTTCGAGTATTATGCCCCAGAAGAAGAACCCTGATGTCGCCGAGCTGGTTCGGGGTAAGACAGGACGGGTCTATGGCAAGCTTATGGCTCTGCTAACGACCATGAAGGCTCTCCCCTTAGCCTATAACCGGGATATGCAGGAGGATAAAGAGGGTTTCTTTGACACTGTAGATACGCTGCTACCCAGCCTGGAGGTATTTACCGGCATGGTTAAAACCCTGCGGGTTAAGGCGGAAAATACCAGTCAGGCAGTTAAGCAGGGTTATATTCTAGCTACTGATTTAGCTGACTATCTGGTCAGGAAGGGAGAAGCCTTCCGTACCGCCCACGATATAGTAGGCAGGTTAGTGAGCCATGCTATGGAAAAGGATAAATCGTTCAGCCAGCTTAGCCTCAGTGAATATAATAAGTTTTCTCCTCTATTTACCGAGGATGTTTACTCAATTACAGTAGAGTCGTCTATTGCGGCTAAGGATATTATCGGTGGTACTGCCCCGAAGCAGGTAGAGCAGGCATTAGCTACCGCCAAAAAAATAATTAGAGAGGCTAAATATGAGAAGTAGCCATCAGGTCAAGCTTGCCCCGTCTATTCTGTCGGCTAATTTCAGCCGTCTTGGTGAGCAGGTAGCCGAGGTAACCAAAGCTGGCGCCGACTATATTCATATTGATGTTATGGACGGGTGTTTTGTGCCTAACATAACTATCGGTGCTCCAGTGGTCGCTGCTATCCGTCCCTGGACTAATCTACCTCTGGATGTCCACCTTATGATTGAAGCGCCAGAGCATCATATCAGGCAATTTGCCGACGCCGGGGCAGATATTATCACAGTTCATGCAGAAGTCTGCCCTCATCTTCACCGGGTAGTTCAAACGATTAAAGAACTGGGGGTTAAGGCTGGGGTTGCCCTCAATCCAGGGACACCTATAGACATGGTTAAAGAGGTCATTTCCTCCCTGGATTTAGTCCTGATTATGACGGTTAACCCCGGCTTTGGCGGTCAGACTTTTATTGAGGCTATGCTGGATAAGGTAGCTCGTTTGCGGGCTGAGCTGGACAGAAAGGGTCTGGCTACCGAGCTTGAGGTGGACGGCGGCATCAATGCTGAGATTGCCCCCAGAGTGGTAACAGCAGGAGCCAACGTGCTAGTAGCCGGGGCAGCCGTGTTTAATTCGGGGCAAAGTGTTGCTGAAGCTCTGGGAAAGATACGGGCTAGCTTGGGCTAGAAGCTGGCTTCTTGGGGGCTTTGTGCTGGGTGCGTAAGCATCTAGTGCACAGGTTGAATCGTTTTGGTTTACCGTTTATAATGATAGTAACTGGGTGAATATTAGGCACCCAGCGACGATTAGTGTGGCGTTTGGAGTGGCTCACATTATGACCAAATTGGGGTGATTTCCCACATAAATCACACTTCAATCTCTTTCCTCCATTGACTATTAAAGAAAGTTGCTATAAAATGCCGTTCACAATACTAGCATAGTCAATTAAATTTGGCAAGGATGGTTAATATGAGGCAAGTCAAATCTATCACTGGCCAAGATTTAAGGGAGATGTTTTCTGCAGCTACTGGTTGGTTGGAGAAGAACGCCTCAGATATTGATGCTCTGAATGTTTTCCCGGTGCCTGATGGTGATACCGGGGCTAATATGCTGCTTACTATGCGTTCTAGTATAGAGGAGTCCTATCGGGCTCCTGACCGAAGTGCTTCAGCTGTGGCTCAAGCTATAGCCAAGGGAGCACTGATGGGGGCTCGGGGTAACAGCGGGGTAATCCTGTCGCAGATTTGGCGTGGTTTAGCCCAAGGTCTGGCGGAAAAGGAATCATTCACCGGCAGTGATTTAGCTGATGCCTTACTCCAAGCATCAAAGACGGCTTATAACGGGTTAAGCAATCCCGTGGAGGGAACGATTCTCACCGTAGTTAGAGAAGCCGCCTCGGCTGCCCAGGCACAAGCTACTAGTGGCGATGATAACCTACTGTCGGTTATGGAGATTATAGTTAGAGCTGCCAGCGAGTCAGTGGCTAATACCCCTACCCTCCTGCCTGTGTTGAGGGAGGCTGGGGTAGTGGATGCCGGTGGGCAGGGTCTATATACCATCCTGGAGGGTGCTCTCCACTACCTTAAAGGCGAGACGGAACAACTGCAGTTCCGCAAACCATGGATAATTAGCAGTAGCATACCATTAACTGTGAGGACGCCACAGATGATGGCAGCAGATGAGGTGCCCTATGGATACTGCACCGAGTTTCTGCTTAAGGGAGAAGGGCTTGACCCGGATAAGTTTAAAATAAAGCTGAAGAAGAAAGGGCAGTCTCTAATTGTAGTTGGTGATGAATCTACAGTTAGAGTCCATATTCATACCATAGACCCCGGCAATGTTCTTCGCTATGCTACCTCGTTAGGTACTATGCATCAGGTATCAGTTCGGAATATGGATGAGCAGCACCAGGACTTTCTGGAAATGCAAAAGGAGAGAGCGCCAGCAGTCGATATAGCTACTATTGCTGTAGTCTCTGGGGATGGGCTCAGTAACGTTTTTAAGAGCCTGGGGGCGACAGCCGTTGTCCCTGGAGGACAGACAATGAATCCAAGCACCAAGGATTTGCTCCAAGCTATAGAATCAGTAGCTTCAGATAAGGTTATTATTTTACCTAATAACAAAAATATAGTGCTTACCGCTGAGCAGGTTCAGTCCTTAACTACCAAGACGGTTAAAGTGGTACCCACCAAAACAATTCCACAGGGGGTAACTGTCCTTTTAGCCTTTGACTACGATGCCGATCTTGACACAAATGTTCAAATTATGGGAGAGGCAAAATCAGCAGTGAAGTCGATTGAAATTACTCGGGCAGTGCGCTCTACCCGGCTAGGTGAGTTAGTGATTAAGAAGAGACAGGCTATCGGCCTCCTCGACGGGGACCTGGTAGCCGTAGGTGATAATGCCATTGATGTTCTTAGTCAGGTGTTAGCTAAGGTAGATTTAGGTCAAGCCGAAATAATTACCATCTACTATGGGGCTGATACCGAGCCGGCTGAGGCAGAGCAGGTTAGTGTCGGTATTCGTGAGCAGCACCCTCAGCTTCAGATTGATGTAGTTCAAGGCGGTCAGCCTCATTACAACTATATTATTTCTATAGAATAATAGGGACGATTTTAATGACGGTCAAAATTGTTACCGATAGTGTTTCTGACGTGACACCTCAGGTGGCTAAGGAGCTGGGGATTACATTAATTCCGCTAAATGTTCGCTTTGGAGAAGAGATCTATCGCGATGGTATTGACCTGACCAGTGAGCAGTTCTACAATAAACTGACGCACAGCAAGACCTTACCGACTACAGCAGTGCCACCGCTTAGCACCTTTATTGAGGTATATGATAAGCTGGCTGAAGAGACCGACGAAATCTTGGTTATTACCGTTTCCCATAAGCTCAGTGGCATCTATGAGGCGGCGCTACAAGCTATTGAGCTAACGAAGCGAAAGTGCCGGGTAGAAGTAGTTGATTCTATATTGGGTTGTATGGCTGAGGGGCTGATAGTTATTGCTGCTGCCAAGACAGTTAAGGCTGGAGCTAAACTTGATGAGGTGATAGATATAACCCGAAACAATATACCACGAGTGGATATTCGTTTCGCCTTTGACACCTTGGATTATCTCAAAAAGGGGGGGCGCATCGGCCGAGCGGAGGCTTTTCTGGGGTCAATACTTAAAGTGAGCCCCATCCTTACCTTAAAAGAGGGTGAGGCTTATCCTGTCGCCAGGGAGCGGTCTCGAGCTAAAGTAATAGAGGACTTGCATAACTTTGCTACGAGCTACTCCCATATTGAGGAGATGGCAATAGAGGATGCTACCACCCCTGACGATGCCGAGATGCTGGCTGAGCGGCTTGGCGCTAAATTTCCCAAAGAGCGTATCTACCGGTCCAAGGTTAGTCCGGTGGTGGGCACGCACGTTGGTCCCCATGTCTTGGCGATATCTGTATTAGGCGAAAAATAATAGCGGTTAACTTGAAGTAAGACAGGAGATTATTAATGACGGTCAAAATTGTTACCGATAGCGTCTCTGACTTACCACCCCAGATGGTTAAAGAGTTGGGGCTTACAGTAATTCCACTAAATGTTAGCTTTGGGGAAGAGACCTATCGTGATGGCATTGACCTGACCAGTGAGCAGTTTTACGATAGGTTAGTGCACAGCAAAATCCTGCCGGTCACTTCAGTGCCATCGCCTGGAACCTTCGCTGAGGCATATGACAAGCTGGCTGAAGAGACGGATGAAATTCTTGCCATCATGGTTAGCTCCAAGCTCAGTGCAACCTATGAGGTGGCGTTACAAAGTATAGAGTTAATGAAGCGGAAATGCCGGGTAGAAGTATTTGATACACTATCGGCTATTATGGCAGAGGGCTTTATAGCTATGAAGGCAGCTAATGCAGCTCAGGCTGGAGCTAGCCTTGATGAGGTGATAGATGTAGCCCGAAAGACCATTCCTCGTGTGGATTTTCTTTCCGCTTTCGATACTCTGGAATACCTCAGAAGGGGCGGTCGTATTGGCCGGGCACAGGCTCTTATGGGGTCAATGTTTAAGATAAATCCCCTTATAACCCTGAAAGATGGCGTGGTCGCGCCTGCTGGCAAGGAGCGCTCTCGGGCTAAGGCAATAGAGCATCTATATAACTTTGCTGCGAGCTATTCCAATATTGAGGAGATGGCGGTGGAAGATACTGCCTGTCCTGATGATGCTGATAGGCTTGTTGAGCGGCTTGGCTCCATATTCCCTAAAGAGCGTATCTACCGCTCAAAGGCGACCCCAGTAATCGGGACGCATACCGGACCGGGTCTCCTGTTAGTAGCTATATTGGGCGATAAATAGTAATTAATATACTGAGGTGAGGAGATTTTATGACAGTTAAGATTGTTACCGATAGCACTGCTGATTTGCCATCTGAGGTGGCTAAAAAGTTGGGAATTACGGTGGTGCCGGTTTATGTCCGCTTTGGACAAGAGGTCTACCGGGATGGGGTGGATATAAGCTGTGATGAATTTTATCAAAAATTAGCGGAGGGTTCTACCCATCCTTCTACCTCCCAGCCGACACCAGCCGATTTTGCCAATACCTACCGCCAGCTATCTAAGGAGACCAATGAAATAGTCTCTATTCACCTTTCCTCCAAGACAAGTGGCACCTACAATTCAGCCCTTCAGGGCAGGGAGCTAGTTAGGGCAGGGTGCCGTATCGAGGTAGTAGATTCGTTTTCAGTATCTATGGGACTAGGGCTGATAGCCATGGCTGCTGCTAGACTGGCTGAGGCTGGAGAAAGCTTGCAGGCGGTAATGGAAGAGGTATGTCAGGCTATCCCTCGCACACATTTGCTTGGTGTTTTTGATACCCTTAAATACCTGCTTCTGGGAGGGCGAATTGGTAAAGCGAAGGCATTATTGGGCAGCGTACTTAGTGTAAAGCCGCTGCTTACTTTTCGTGATGGTGAGTTTTTACCTGCTGGCTTAGCTCGCACCCGTGCTAAAGGCATCGAGCGTCTATTCAATTTTGTAAAGGATGCCTTGAGTATTCAAGAAGTGGCTATTGTGCACAGCACTACACCTGATGAGGCAAGTTCACTCAAGGAGCGCATAGGTTCTATCTTTGATAAGAGGCAGATCCATCTTGCCAGACTGGGACCAGCCCTAGGGGTTCATGGCGGTCCAAGCACTTTGGCTGTAGCTTTAAGGGAGAAGATTAGTGGTATCAAGCAGGAGCCAGTCAAGGTGAGCACTTGAACGGGAAAATTTCTTTGCCCCCCTTCCACATGCCAAAGTTGAGTTTTTCTCGCCTCTAGTTATTCGCTGAGGCGAACGGAGGCAGAACCTTGTCGATAAATGTTGAGCCTCTGCGTAAGATTCTTGAGCTTGAGCATAAAAAGGGTTATGTAAATTCAGCGGTAATCGGTGGTTTGGATAGATTCCTCCACAACTGGGCTAGCCAGGCTATAGAGTCGATAACCCCTCCTCAGCTTCTGAACCGCTTTCATAAACTCCACCTGGTTAACTCCAATTATGCCTCGTTAGCTAAACAGCAGCGTAAACAGTGGATAAATGATGTGCTTAACTTTTTAGCTGAGGCAGAGGGTATGAAAAAGGAAGAGGCAGAAGCTAAGCCAACTCCGGTAGCTACCAGGTCGTCTTTGAAAGCAAAAAGGCAGACTGTGGTGGTTAGTCAATCCATTAATGCCCCTATTACTGATATTAGAGGTATTAGCTCAAGCCTGGCGGCTAAGTTTAGTAAGTTGGGTGTGAGGACAATCAGGGACTTGCTCTATTTCTTTCCCCACCGTCACCTCGATTATAGCCAGCGGAAATTTATCTCGCAGCTTGAGGTCGGAGCGGAGCAGACTATAATTGCCAATGTGTGGCAGGCTCAAGAAGTCAAGCTGGGTGGCAGGCGTAGCACCGAGGCTATTGTCGGTGATGAGACAGGCAATGTCAGAGCGGTCTGGTTTAATAATCCTTATCTGACCAAGCAGCTGGCGACTAATAAACAGGTGATTCTCAGTGGCAGGGTAGGCTTGTTTAATGGGCGGCATGTGTTTGAGTCTCCAGAGTGGGAGCTGATGGAGGATAAGGAGCTAATTCACACCGGGCGTCTGGTTCCCGTTTATCCCCTTACTCAGGGATTGCGCCCTCGTCAGGTAAGAAAACTAATGAAGGGGGTTATAGACCAGTGGGCATGGCAGGTTGAAGATTTTCTGCCGCCGGAATTAAGACAGCGGTGCAACCTGCTGGAACTACCCCAGGCTATAAGTCAGGTTCACTATCCAGAGGATGAAGCAGTAAAAGATAAAGCACGGGTTCGTCTGGCTTTTGATGAACTGCTCCTCCTCCAGTTAGGTGTACTGAGCCGGAAGCGTGATTGGCAGGAGGGCCAGCCTGGTAGTCCTTTTACTGCCAAGACACCGGCGCTAGATGTTTTTCTAAAATCGTTGCCCTTTCAGCTAACTCCGGCTCAACAAAGGGTATTAGAGGAGCTACTGGCCGATTTACAGAAACCGCAACCCATGTCCAGACTATTGCAGGGTGAGGTAGGCAGTGGTAAGACTGTAGTAGCTACGGCAGCTTTGCTAGTTGCAGCTATCAATGGCTATCAAGGGGCTTTTATGGCACCTACTGAAATTCTGGCTGAGCAGCATTTTTCTACTATCTGTCAGCTCTTATCTCGAACCGGGCATCAGGAAGAAGGAAAGGACTACCTGCATACTTACTCAGGGCTTTTGTCCCATCCGCTTACCGTAGCCTTACTTATTGGTGACATTAAACAAATGAGGAAACAGGAACTCCAGCAGCACATCCTGAATGGAGATATAGATATTGTTATCGGAACCCACGCTCTTATTCAAAAGGGGGTGGAGTTCCACCAGTTAGGATTAGCTGTGGTGGATGAGCAGCATCGATTCGGGGTTACTCAACGCTCAGCATTACGGCAGAAAGGGTTCAGTCCCCATGTGCTGGTAATGACAGCTACCCCTATACCACGGACCTTAGCCTTGACCCTGTATGGTGACCTTGATTTATCGGTTATAGACCAGCTTCCCCCGGGGAGACAGGTAATACAGACGAAGTGGCTTAAACCAGGGCAGAGGGATAGCGCCTATGCCTTTATACATCGCCAGGTGTCTAGCGGTCGTCAGGCTTTTATTATCTGCCCCCTTGTTGAGGAATCAGAGGTTATTCAAGCTAGGGCAGCTACTGCTGAGTACCAGCGTCTGTCTCAGGAGGTCTTCCCCGACCTGAGGTTAGGCCTGCTTCACGGGCAGATGCCGGCTGCTGAGAAAGATAAGATAATGCGTCGCTTCCGTTCTGGTAAACTGGATATCCTGGTTTCAACCCCGGTAGTAGAGGTTGGCATAGATGTGCCTAATGCCACGGTAATGCTGATAGAAAGTGCTGACCGCTTTGGTCTGTCACAGCTGCACCAGTTTCGAGGTAGGATAGGAAGAGGAGAGGAGCTGAGTTACTGTATGCTGTTAGCGCAGAATCCTTCAGAAATAGGAAGACAGCGTCTGGACATAATAGAGAAAGTCCGGGACGGCTTTGTTTTGGCTGAGGAGGACTTGAGATTACGGGGTCCGGGAGAGTTCTTTGGCACACGACAGAGCGGTTTGCCTGACCTTCGTATGGCTAAACTCTCCGATGTGGGACTATTAGAGCTAGCCAGAAACGAAGCAATAAGACTCTTTCAGGTAGACCATGGTTTAGCCAAGCCTGAGCATCATCTTCTGGCTAAAGAGCTAGCCCGAGTCTGGCCACAAGCCGCCGAATGGAGCTAGGTAGAGGAAATCTAGTGAAGCATAATAAAGTTGGAAAAGGAATAGTTTAATTTATAGACTATTATTTAGCTGAAACTGTCAGGTAGTTGTAACATTTTGGATTTAATAATACGAAGATAAACCACACCTCTCAAAAACCTCGGATTTTTCCCCTGCTCAGATAGAGGAATTTTTAATACTTGTTGTGTTATAGTCAAAAAGAATCTACTTAAAGGGTTCGTATTATGTCAGAAACCTTATTTGTGAAGAGCTATGATAGCCCTCTTGGCACTTATATCATTGTCATCTCTCACCAAGGTGTGGTCTGCGTGACGACTGAGGATAGAGCAAGTGCCCGTTTTGCCCGATGGGAACGAGAGGGCATCCAGATACAGGATGGTGGCAAGCTCAACGAGACCGTAGCAGACCAGCTTGACGCCTACCTTGCTGGAAAGCGCCGCCAGTTCAGTGTGCCTCTTGACCTGCGGGGAACGTCATTCCAGCGCCAGGTGTGGGAACAGCTATTTAAGATTCCTTACGGAGAGACCCGCTCCTATGGTCAGATAGCCCATGCCCTGGGTCACCCCAACTCAGCCAGACCAGTAGGCCAAGCTATCGGCAGGAACCCTGTCGCTATTATAGTGCCCTGCCACCGGGTCATCGGGTCAGATGGTAAGCTTACCGGCTATGGTGGCGGGCTACACCGGAAGCAAGCCCTCCTGGAACTGGAAGCCGCTGTCCTGAGCAAGGACTCTGGATAGTATCCGCAGGAGTTATTTGTCTCACCGCTTGAATTCAGGTACAACTTGTGTCTTAGAATGGCATCCTACAGTTGTATTTCGGTGAGGTCAGGGCTAATAATTAATTTGGGTTCGGTTACCGATTGGACATCCTCAGCGCTCAGACCGGGAGCCACCTCCCTGAGCAAAAGCCCCTCTGGGGTAACATCAATGACAGCGAGGTCAGTTATAATGGTCTTGACCACTTCCCGTGCGGTAAGGGGATAGGTGCATTTTTTGACAATCTTAGGCTCTCCTTTGGTAGTGACATGTATCATGGCTACGATGACCTTTTTGGCGCCAACAGCCAGGTCCATAGAACCACCTATATTACCAATGTCTTCTGGAAATCCCCGCTCCGGGTTATTCCATCCAGCCAGGTCACCCTTCTCTGAGACTTGAAGGGCACCCAGAACAGCAACGTCCATATATCCACCCCGAATCATAGCGAAGGACTCACAATCAGAAAAATAGCTGGTTCCTGGCAGCTCAGTTACCGGCTGGCAACTGGCATTGATAAGGTCTTGGTCCACGTTCTCTTGGGTAGCTAGGGAACCAGTATTGAGCATGCCAATCTCGGATTGTAATAGGATATTCCTACCCTCAATCCAGTCAGAGACCAGGGTTGGTATGCCGATGCCCAGATTAACACAGGTTCCATCTTCTAGTTCGCTGGCTACTCTTAACGCTATTAATTCCCTGGATAATCCTTGGAATTTCTTAGTCGCCTCCGCCATTTATCTCCTCCATAATAGTCGTTATTGGGCAGTGGGATAGTAGCTAGGCCTACTTACCTTCACTACTCGCTGGACATAGATACCTGGCAAATGAACCATATCTGGATTAAGTTTTCCCACCTCCACCAAGTTCTCTACGGCGGCGATGCTTATTCCAGCCGCTTTAGCCATCTCGGGGTTATAATTTCTAGCGGTCTTGCGGAAGACAATGTTGCCTATCTTGTCTCCCTGATAACCATAGATAAGGGCATAGTCAGGCTTGAGGGCAACTTCCAGAAGATACTCTCGTCCTCCAAATGTTTTTTTCTCCTTTCCCTCCTCGACGCCTGTTCCTATCCCGGTAGGGGTATAGAAGCCGGCGATTCCGGCACCACCCGCTCTCAGTTTCTCAATAAATGTGCCCATGGGATACACTTCTAACTCAATTTTGCCAGCCCGAACGGCTTTCTCAAAGGACGAATCAGCTCCTCTGGTTGGTGAGCGGTAGAAAGGGTAATTACAAATAGCCTTCTTCACCTGATTATTGAGAACCAGTTGGTCAATGTCCTCGTTGCCTGGACCCATCGACTGGCAGATTATAGTTAGGTCTTTAGCTCCCTGCCTGGCTAGAGCCTGAATGAGAGGGACAGGTGAGCCGGCAGTAAAGAAGCCTCCTATAGCAACGGAGGCTCCGTCAGGAATATCAGCTACTGCTTCATCTGTACTGGGATAAACCTTGTCCAAGATGCCACCCTCTCACGTTCAATCTTTTTTGTGAATCTCAAAACCGATGATATTAAGCGCCGCCTCTATACCAACAGCTGTGCAACAAAAGGACTTGACTGAGTCGACATCTGGTACCAACGGTTCTATCGCCTGAGCTAAGGATGATTGAATGCCGGCAAGGACACACTGCGCACCCAACAATTGGATAGTACGTATCGTCTTTAATAATTCGCTGGCTATGGTGGTAGCATCTTCCACCAGTGCCGCAGACAGGTCGACGAGAACGACTCTAGACCTCATACTCTCCACATGACTCAACAGACTGCTGGTGACACGCATAAAACGGTCAATATCAAGACGCCCTACTACCACCACTGCTGAAAGTCCGGGATAAAGCTGAAACACGGGAGCACCGAGGTCCTTCCATTCCTCAAGCTTGGCCTCCAGTTCCTCGGCGTATGCCTTAACCTCTGCCTCTGCCCCACTCCAAGGTCGGTATTTCTCAAAGAAACCTACAGCTCCTATGTAGTTACCTGAGCTATCTCTCATATGGGCTGCCGAAATGCGTACCGGAACTAGCTTTCCGGCCCTTGTCTTGACTTTAGATTCATGGTCATGGACTAGCCCGCCACTCATATGGAGCTTACGATTTGTTTCTTTGGCGGCTTCCAGGCTTTCGTAAACGGTGACGATGCTTGAGCCTATAAGCTCTTGCATCACACATTCTACAAGCTCGCAGGCCGCTTTGTTGGCAAATGTTATTGTCCCCTCGCCATCAATAGCCAAGATAGCATCAGGACAGCTATTGAGTAAAGCCTCCAAATAGCCCCCTCTACTCCTCTGTGGTGATAATTGTTTTTCCATAATTATCCTTCCTTTGGTTCCTGTTAGAGTGGGTTGAACCTTATGATTTGTTCTAGAGGTTAAGCTGGAGTAACCAAGTATTAATTATACCCAGCAGGAACAGACTTTGTCAAACAAAAACAGGTAGTGGGTCAATTTGAAATGGGGTAGTGTATCATTTTGAAATGCTTGAGCGTTGACAATGCTTGAGCGTTAGCTTACTATTTAAGTATGGCAAAGCGTAAGAAAAAGGAACATGACTTCGCCGTTACCGCTTTTCGTGTAGTCCAAGAAGCAACCGGACAAACTGAAAAAGAACCTAAACCAGATATTGACTATGCAGCTTTAGGGCGTAAAGGTGGATTAAAGGGTGGCAAGGCTAGAGCTGAAAAATTAACACCTAGAAAACGAAGTGAGATTG
>Ga0315543_1001175_pt1 | contig 29188 bp, 23 predicted proteins | sample SalMarSW160210MG_2_FD_203098 | JGI IMG/M metagenome (GOLD analysis project Ga0315543, IMG submission 203098) | Salt marsh sediment microbial communities from the Plum Island Ecosystem LTER, Massachusetts, United States - Salt Marsh Sediment SW1601-210 ... | reverse complement strand
CCACGATGTGCGCCGGTCTTAGCCACGGCATGGCATGGACTACCGGTCGACTTGCCGGGTTGAGTGCCGCCGCCGAGAAGTGATTAGACCACCTGAAGGGAGGTTCGTGTGAATTTAGAAGAATTGGAAAAAAGAGTCAGGGCTATCGAGGACCTTGAAGAAATTAAGAAATTACATAGAGAATATATGTCTTGCCTGGATAATATCCAATTTGAGAAGGCGCTGGATTTTTTCACCGAAGATGCCGAGGTTGAAGTCCGGTTCTCCGGGGTGATGAAAGGTAAAGAGAATTTTTCCAAGATTTACCTGGGCACTCTATCTCAGAGGAAAGAACGGCATGACGGGCATCTGGTAGGTCAACCGGTTATCACCATTGACGGAGACACCGCCAAAGGCCACTGGATTGTATACATGTTCTTTTCCGTGCCGACAATAGAATGGGTGCAGGGAAGGCACGATTGCGAATATGTCAAAGAAAACGGGGAATGGAAATTCAGCAAGCTGAAATTCGCTCGAACGCTGGCTTCCAAACCTGAACTATATCCTTAGAGTGAAATAATTGTCTTATTGATGTGCAATTAATAATAAAAGGAGGATTTTATGGCTACATTGGAAGAATTGCAGGCGAGAATTCAGCGACTGGATGACATCAAGCAGATAGAGAGGCTGCAGAGAATCTACGGCTATTACCGCGATTACGAGGAGTGGGAGAAGGTAGTCGACCTTTTCAGCGATAACGCTGAGTCCATCGAAGTGGCCGACCACGGCGTCTATAAGGGTAAGGAAGGCATCAGAAGGTTTTACATCGACCTTATCAAGGGGGGCAAGGACGCCAAACCGAGGCCTGGTTTCATGTCCATCGCCATGCAGATACAGGGCGTGGTTACGGTCGACCCCGATGGCAAGACCGCCAAGGGCCGGTGGTACGGTTTCCTGGTAGAAGCCCGGCCTACGCTGACCTTGCATGAGGGAGAACTCAGGCAGTTGTGGGCCCACGGTATTTACGAGAACGAGTATGTCAAAGAGAATGGCAATTGGATGTTCCAGAAACTCCATTTCTTCCTTAATTTCCGCACGCCGTATGAGGACGGCTGGCTCAAGACCCCGGTTGTCGGCCATAACGGCCCCAGCCTGGAAGTGCCTCCGGATGCCCCACCCACTACCTGGCGACCCTATCCTTTCGGGTATCACTTCCCGGTTCATTTCAAGCATCCCATCACCGGCAAATAAAGGTAAAGGCAGAGCATTATGAATCTGGAAGAACTGGAAAAGCAGGTAACCCTCCAGGAGGATATCCAGGAGATAGAGCACCTGCAAAAGTTATACGGATATTACTTCGATAACGGGATGTATCAGGAGGTAATCGACCTTTTTTCCGAGAATACGGAGTCGGTAGAAATTACCGACCACGGCGTATTCCGCGGCAAAGAGGGACTGATAAAGATGTACGGGGGCATGATAGGCATGCCCCGCCCGGGCTGGATGTTCTTCGAGGTCATGCAGTCCCAGGGCGTCATCGAAGTGGCCCCCGACGGCAAGACGGCGACGGGACGCTGGTACACGCCCTCTTTCGAATGCCGGCCCTTCGGCGGTACGAAGAAGCAGACCTGGCAGTTCGGCGTTTACGACAACGAGTACATCAAGGAAAACGGGAAATGGTACTTCAAGAAGCTGCACTGGAACCTCACGTACTGGACTTCCTTCGAGAGGGGTTTCCTCAAGGTGCCCAGGCTATCGGACACGCCGTTTCCCCATGCCGACGCTCCGGCGACGGCTTATCATCCTTACCCGTCCGGTTATCACGTCCCGTATCCCTTCAAGCACCCGGTTACCGGCGAGTAAAGCAATATTGAATAGAAAAAGGGTGGTGCATATGAATCTGGAAGAATTGGAAAAGCAGGTACAGCTCCAGGAAGATATCCAGGAGATAGAGCACCTGCAAAGGACATACGGCTATTACTTCGATAACAACATGTGGGCGGAAATTTTAGACCTGTTCTCCGATAATGCCGAATCCGTGGAGATAGTCGACCACGGTGTGTTCTACGGCAAGAAGGGGGTCGAAAGGGTTTATGTGGACATGATAGGGGGTAAAGGGAGAGGTCCCTCCCCGACCTGGATGCAGTTTATCGTGATGCAGATCGGCGCAGTTATCGATGTTTCCCCGGACGGTAAGACCGCTAAAGGCAGGTGGCAGACCTGGCTGTGTGAAGCCAAACCATATGGCGCCTATCCCCGGCAGGAATGGCTACACGGTTATTACGAAAATAAGTACGTTAAAGAGGACGGCAGGTGGAAGTTCTCATTACTGCACTGGAATAACACCTTCTGCTCTCCCTTCGAGGACGGATGGATGAATCTGCCGCTGATGGGCTGGATGCCCGCTCCCGATGCCGACGCGCCGCCCACCGCCTTCCACCCGTACCCGTCCGGCTACCATGTTCCTTACCACTATAAACACCCCATTACCGGCGAATAGGGCCAGATTCACCCAGAAGTGAGAGCACTCTTCGAAAGCTGGTAAAATGGCGAAGGCCTTCGTTTATTCTGTGCCTTTTTCAACCCAGGCGTTGAAGCGCAGGCCGGAAGCCGGGTCATACTCTCTTTCAAAGGCTTCGGGATACCTGTTTCTCCACTCCTCCATTTGAGACATAGTAACCTTTTCGACTTCAACCAGGTAACCGCTAGTGGCCATCCCGGGGCAATTTTTGGAGACCGTTTTAGCCGGGGATATAAGGTTAATGGCGCCGCCCCGGTCGAGCTTTCCGGGTAGTATCCAGTCGACTCTGGCTCCGTGGTCCACGTAAGCCACACCGGGCATCATTCTTTCCCATACCCGCGCGCCGCAGAGAACGGACCCCCTCTCATTGTAAGCCCTGACGATGTCACCATCTTTTATACCTCTCGCGGCGGCCGTTTCTGGATTAATCCAGAGAGGCTCGTACATGTAGCCGTCCCAGGCTCTGACCTTACAGGTCGGGATTTCTCTTGTCCAGGTTATATCATCGCACTGGGCATGCATCCGCCAACGGCCGTGGTTGGACATCATCAGCAGCTGGTACTTTTTGGCCCTTTCACCGGAGAGCCTTTCATCATGGGTCTCACTCTTTTCAATCCATTTCGGTATCGGCGGCCTTTCCTTATCATCCGGGAAATGCCTGGCTAATCTCTCCGAGTAGAACTCCAGCTTGCCGGAAGGCGTGGGCAGGGGATTCTTTTCGGGGTCATCGTAGAATAGTCTCAGGCCGGGCGTGTCTTTTTCCCAGTCCTTAGCGGTGGGGAAAACGTAGTACTCCTTTTCTTTGAAGTCCTCCCAGCTGATCTGGTCCGGCAACCCCAGACTCTCATAAGTCCATTTAATCCACTCCTCCAGGCTCTTGCCCTCCGTGACCGCCTCCTCCATCCCCAGCTTCCTGGCAATATCCACTGTTATCTCGTAGTCGCTCTTGGACTCGCCGATGGGCTTGATGGCCTGCTTCTGGTACAGCACGTTATTGAACTGCAGACCCGGCCAGTAGTTCGGCATGATATCATCTACTTCATATGTGGTACAGGCCGGCAGGATAATATCGGCACAAAAACAATCGTTCTCAAGCCAGGGGTGCTGGTGGACAACGAACTCTATTTTAGGATTTCTGAAGACTTCCAGTGTCTTCATCCCTTCATGCCAGCAGGTAGTCATACAGACGCTATCGCTCCATATCATGTGCACCTCAGGGCAACCCTCGGCCGGATACGTGTATTTTATAAACTGGTCTTCAGGCGGGGCCGAGCACTGGGTCTTGCCGTACCATGAGATGGGCGGATTAAGGATAGCCTCGTGAAACTTGGTCTTGGGGAAAAACTGCTTCTGGCTGACACGGCTGTTACCGGTCATAGGGTAAGCTACCCGGTTGTCAAACAGCCATCCGGCGCCGCTGGCAACTGCTCCGAAGGTGAAGAGCCTGTTTTTTGCCGACTTCTCACTTCGGGGCATCCCATGCCAGGTAACCTGGCACTGGTGAACGCCGGGGCCACCCAGCCCCTGCATTCCCAGCATGATACATTCCAGCCGGGCAGGTTCGCTGGACCAAGGCCCGCGTATAAAACCGCCACCGAAAAAGTGGACTATTGATGTTATCCTGGCGGCAAATTCCCTGGCCAGCGCCTTAATCGTCCATTCCGGGACACCGCACCTGGGTGAAGCCCACTCGGGCGTCTTGGGCACACCGTCTTCCCCACCCATAACGTAGGCTTCCACCTTGTCAAAGCCTACCGAGTGGGTAGCCACATAGTCCTTGTTATAGGTGCCTTCTTTTATCCAGGTGTATATTATCGCCAGTTGCAGGGCGGCATCGGTGTTGGGGAGCACCGGAATCCATTTGTCGGCATGAACGGCGGCGCCGTAATTCAGCTCGGGGCAGATATATACCTGTTTAATGCCGGCCTCCGTCCAGAAATAGGATACCCGGCTGGCAAGCTGCCCGCAAAATCCCCAGGTTGTTGTTTCCGGGTCGCCTCCCCAGACCAGCAGTTGAGAACAATTATTGATGATATCTCTAACTACATTATCCGCCGGGAAATAATGACCGTACAGCCCCTGTCCCCACACGTGCTCGGCGCCGTAGTACCACCCCTCCCAGCTATCCGCATTTCTAATCTGCTGCGTGTAACCACCCATCTTCTTGAGAAGCAGCGTCGGCATGCCGTGAGGCCCCTGCAGCCACTTGTTTTCTCCATGTCCTTCCTGCTGCGTCAGTATCCCCAGCGGGCCGTACTCTTTATGTATCCTTTTTATTTCACCGGCTATGATATCGGTAGCCTCGTCCCACGATATCCTCTTGTATTTGCTCTTTCCCCGGTTCTGAGGGTTTCTCTCGCCATGGGGGTCCCAGTCAACCCTCTTCAAGGGGTACTTAATCCGGTTGGGAGAATAGACCCGCTTTTTGTAGGCCAGTGAAAAGGTGCCCGGCAGCGATTTCATAAGCGGTTCCAGGGTTTTGCCATTCTTTTCAAGTTTCCAGGGATTTAAATCATTCTTGTCATATTTCCAGTCATAGTGTAACGGCCTGATTCTCACTATTTTCCCGTCCTTAACATCAACTACCCCTTCAGCTCCGCCGCCGGGTAAACCTAAAAAACCAACACTCCTGACTCGCGTTTCCTCCGCGCCATCCGTAACTACCTTACTTATTCCATCTGACATGGTAATTATCCCCCTGTATGGTTAATATCCTGAGGATTTTTAGTCACACGTGATTATATTACTTACGTGATTTTAAAATCAATTTATTTGCTCCGGTTTAAGTCGTGAATATCTCTTGTAGAGCAACTCATCTATCGGCTTTCCATTTTTAACGAGTCAGGTGCTCAGAGGAGCTGTTTTTGGAAGGACTTTCCAGAAATTTGGGGAGGATTAACTTCAAAATCGGGGGGAGGCAGGCCGTGCCAGTCTCGAACCTGTGACACAACATAAGTTTGTGTTCTCCAACAATATACTACTTTGTGACCTCATTGCACATCTTTGAAACCAAAAGTCAAGAAAAATACTCCCCTATACCCATGGGAATTAATTATTCTTGACGACTGGGTATCGCGTATAACCATGAGGTTTAGACCACCTCCGCCATGAAGTTCAATGTCCTTGAACTCTTCCTTGTAATGTCTAGGTACTATTTGCATTTGGTTGCTACGAATAATATTACGCCTATTTGAGCGTGAAAAAGGACAGGAGGCACTAATGGATATATCGATAAGCGCTCTATTTTTGGGATTCTATTCATGATACTTTTCAGGATAGGTTGCTTTGCTTATGGAATGGCGGTTCAAAATTCAATTACCAGACACCGCAAAGATAGCCAAAATCAGCGCTGCGAGACTGACAAAAAACCCTAATATCCATTTTCAATGATTTAACCAGAATGTACCTATAACGATGAGAATTTTAGCGATGAGTGGTCGTTCTGTATGACCGAGACAGAAAACTATACTATTGGCATCATTATCTGGCGGGATATATTTCCCCTGATACCGCTTCTTTATTCTGTTTATGAGGCTTGGTATAGAGAATGAATTTGACATATTCCAATAAGGACAATTCTAGTCACAAAAAGACCGCCTGTCAAATCAACAACCAAATGCAAATAAAACCTATTTTAGCATTCCGAAAAAATCTCCTCAGTTTTGGCCCATTTTGGGGAGCAGGTCAAACCAGTTAAGGAGGATAGATGGTTAAAAAAGGGTACACACCGGAATAAATCATCGGCAAATTGAGAGAGGCTGAGGTACTTCTCAGCCAGGGAGCCACGATCGCCGAAGCCAGTAAAAGATAGGTGTTATTGAACAGACGTATTATCGCTGGCGTAAGGAATACGGTGGGATGCGAATCAAACAGGCGAAGAGGCTCAAGGAACTTGAGAAAGAGAATGCCCGTCTCAAGAAGCTGGTTGCCGACCTGTCTTTGGATAATTCCATCCTGAAAGAAGCTGCCCGGGCCTCCTTCACGCTGACCGGCTAGCCCGCCGCTTTCTGCCGCCGCATCCCCTTGGACAGGCTGTACATCACCGGTATTACCAGCAGCGTCAGCAGAGTGGAGCTGAACAGCCCGCCGATGACGACGATGGCAAGCTCCGCGGAGAGAATGGTGCCTTCTCCCAGCCCCAGCGCCAGCGGCAGCATGGCAATCATGGTGGTCAGCGCCGTCATCAGGATGGGGCGCATCCTTGTCCGGCCCGATTCCACGAGGGCATCATGCGTGCTCATGCCCTGCTTGCGCAGGCGTTCAACGAGGTCGATCAATACGATGGCATTGGTCAGCACGATACCGACCAGCATCAGCACGCCCATCATGGCCGAGATACCCATCGTCTGCCCGGCAAACAGCAGGCCTAGCAGCGCCCCGATGGATGCCAGCGGCAGGCTTATCATGATGACGACGGGCGTCAGCAGCGACCGGAACGTCACAGCGATGACGGCAAACGCCAGCACGATGGCCACGAGGATGGCGATGAACATGCCGGAGAATGCCTCCTGCATCATCTCCATCGTCCCGCCCTGAGAGATGTCCACACCGGGAGCGACGGGCAGGGAGTCTATCTTTTCCTGAACGGCCCGGTTGACCGCGCCGATATCCTTCGCGGTGATGCTGGCGGTGATACTGGCGGCCAGCTTCTCGTTGATACGCTGGATGTTGGTCTGCTGTTCGCCCAGTTCCACGACGGCGATATCACCCAGCTTGACGGACTGCGGGAATCCCACTCTCAGTTCGCGGGCTACCTCGGCGCTGTCCAGGTTCGGGACTATGCCGTTCACGTAGACTTCATACGTATGTCCGTCAACGGTCGCCTGTGACACGGTGCTCCCCACCTGCATCAGGAAGAATTCCTGCTGCATCTGAGCGAGCTGCTCCATGGACAGGCCGGAGGACATCAGCTTGGCGGAATCCGGGATAATATCGAGCTTGGGCTCGACGGTGGCCAGTCCCAGTTCCAGTTCGGCGATTCCGTCCACATCGGCCAGTTCGGCGTACAGTTGATGGGCGGCCGCGGCCAGGTCTTCGTAGTTATCGCCGCGGATGGAGATATCCAGGCCGGAGCCTGTCATTCTGCTGGACATCGCCTGCCCGGTGGTGACGGTGATATCCGCTCCGGGGACGATACCGGTGAGGTCTTCACGCACGCCGGCGGCGGTCAGTTCCATGTCGGCGTCGCGTTCGAGGACGACCATGATGCTGGCCGTGCTGTCCCCGACGCCTCCCATGGCCATGAACCCGCCCGAAATGGACCCGGATGTCCCGGCGGTTGTCTGGAGTGTTTCAATGTCCGGGTGGGTAACCAGCACTTTCTCAACCTTGATAACGGCATCCTCCGTGGCGGAAAGTGCAGTGCCGCGAGGCATGGTGACTTCCACGGTGAGCATCTTCTCGCCCATTGTGGGCATGAAGCTCGTGCCGATGACCGGCACCAGCGTGAAACTTCCGAAGAAGAGGACAGCGGCAATCACCAGCGTCAGCGCCCGGTGCACCAGCGACCATTTCAGCACGGGCAGGTACAGACGCTGGTACCAGGTGTGCCCGTCTCCCTTGCCGTCTTTCTTGACTACCGGGAAGTTGGCAAGGGGAGGGATGACCATCAGGGCGACAATGAGAGAGGCGACGAGGGCTGCCGTCATGGTCAGGGCGAAGGGTATGAACATCTCCCCGACGATGCCGCCGACAAAGGCGATGGGGATAAATATAACTACGGTTGCCAGCGTTGAAGACGTGATAGGCGTGGCCACTTCCTTCACGCCGTCAAGGGCGGCGGTACGGAAAGGTTCGCCGTTCTGCATTCTGCGGTAAATAACCTCCAGGACGACGATGCTGTTATCGATAACGCGCCCGACAACTATCGCCATCGCGCTCAGGGTGAGCAGGTTGATGGTAATGCCGAGGAAACGCATGATGAGAAAACCTATCAGGATGCTCAGCGGTATGGAGACGGCCGTCACCAGCGAAGCCCGGAAGGCCATCAGGAAGAAAAAGACGACGACGATGGCCAGGCCGCAGCCGATGAGTGCGCTGCGACTCAGGTCGCTGATGCTGGTCTCGATGTACTCGGACTGGTCCATGACCGTGTAGAGGGTCACGTCACCGGGAAGGGATGCTTTTGTTTTTTCGACCTCGGCCATGACGGCATTAGCCACGAACACGGTGTTGGACTCGGCCTCCTTCACAACGTTGATGGTCACGCTGGTTTTCCCGTTGGTGCGGCTTACCGAGGAAGCCGGCGGGAGGCCCAGTTTAACCGCGCCGACATCCTTGAGCATGGTATCGGCGCCGAGGGCGGTATCTTCAAGCTGAGGTATTGAGTCGTATCCCTGGGTGGAGAGTGCCGCGGCAACACCGGACATTGATATTCCGGCATCGTTCAGCAGCCGGGGGTCGAGGTTGACGAGGACCTGCTGGCTGCTGCCGCCTTCGATACCCACGTGGTACACACCTTCAACGTTCTCCAGCGCCGGCATGATTTGCGTAACGGCAATCTGCTCCAGCTGGTCGGGCGGCAGGTCACCGGTCAGACTCAGCATCGCCACCGGCATGAGGTTCATGTCGATGGCATAGAGTTGGGGATTTTCTCTCAGCTGGGGCATGGTCAGCGGTAAATTGCGCACTTCCGGGGGCAGGTCGAGTGCCGCCAGGTTCCCCTCAATCAGGCGGTTCGTTTCCGCCATGTTCGTGCCGAAGTCGAACATCGCGAACGTGAAGGTGGTTCCTTCCGACGCCGTGGATACAATGTGGTCGAGTCCCTTCAAGCCGGAGATGGCGCTTTCTACCTTGACGGTAACATCGTTCATCACCGTTTCGGGTTTGGCCTGGGGGTACACGGTGACGACACTCGTCACCGGAAGTTCGATATCCGGAATCAGTTCCATTTGGAGGGCGAGGGTTGACCAGATGGAAACACCGGTCACGATGGCGACGATGAGAAAGGTCAGCCATCTTTTTTTCAGCGCGATTTTTGTCAGCCAACTCATGCGTATGTTACTCTTTAATGGTTATTGGGAAAAACAAGTGGGTTCAGGCAGAGTCATCCGTGCTGGATTTCAGCACTTCCTCGACACCGCTCAGCATCTTGGAGGCGTGGGCCAGGGTTTCAGCGACCGATTCAGCCTTGATAATCAGCAAACCCTCGCTGCCCGGGCTGCTGAAAACGAGAACTTTGGAAGAGGGCACCATGTCAAGGTCCTTGCGTGCTTCGGCGGGGACGACCACTTGGCCCCGTTCGCCGATGGTGGTGGCACCGTAAAACTTGGGGATTGCTTCTTCCATAAAATGCTGGTGCATCATTATCCCCTCCCTGTATTTCCTGAAAATATGTATGAAAGGTATGATATATCATACCAAGAGTATAATATCATACCTACTTTCGGGCGTCAAGAGACAGGTATCACATAGTGGATGAGTGCTGACATCCAGATGGAGGGTAAAACGGGTGGGTTTAAGGGGCGGGTTACCGTTCGAGGGAGGTGAGGAGCTCGTAGGAGGCGGCCCACTTGCCCTGGAAACCGCCTTCTTTCCACTTCACTTCGAAGTCTCTGATTGGGCTTGATTCAAACCGCTAACGCTGAATCCTCTACGCCAGAGCTGCCGAAGCCAGTGACCCGTACCACAGCCAACCTCGAGTATGTTTCCTGAGCGGGCACCGGTAACGAACTCCAGCAACTGCCGCTCGATTTCCGAGTAGTCGCCTACCTCGTAGCGGCAATCATATTGGCCGGCAATACTATTATAATCTACAGAACGGTCTTTCATCTTTGAAGCGGCTACGTTATCAAATAGTGGTGAAAATCGTGCAAAGAATCATACCATAATAACGAGGATTAACCAAACCGTCAAAAAGTGCATTCAGATAAATTTGCGACTCATAACCTGCATCTGGAAGGCCATCAGGAAGCCTATAGTATCTTTGCCACCTTTGATACTTACTTCTTTGAAGTACTACTATTCAATAGCTCTGAAACTGCCTTAGCCCATCCTTCGGGGCCAACGCCGGTGACACGTTTCAGATTATTGACTTTCAGTTTATTCCAGCGGTTATTCACCGTCTGCACTAATATCGGCAAATCCACGGCAGCCAGAACGTCCAAGTCATTCAGACTGTCGCCGATACCAATCGTGTAAACATCGCCAAAATTGAGCTTGAAAAGCTCCATTAAAATCTTGGCTGCCTTGCCCTTATCACCACCCATATATACCTCGTAGAACTTCCCGCCAAACGTGTAACTGAGTCCTGCCTCTTTTATAGTTGCCAAGGTTGATTCCAGATATTTCTTGTCCCCTTCTATTATTACCGTTTCACTGTACTTTCTCTGCTTGGCAAGTGAAGCCATTGGCAAGTTCAAACCTGTTACTTTGGACACCTCCTCGGTACTGAGGTCGCCGAAGAAAGTGATTTTAGCTTCACCTTTGTCTTTCAGTACTCTTAGTCTGTTCCTTATTTCTTCATAGGGGACGCCAAGTTCAATAATGAAATAGTCATCGATTATTCTGCTAAAAGCGAAGGGGAACCGGAAGTAGTCTTTCGGCACCACTATAGCTGCCCCGTTCTCGATAATAAACGGGCCCTTAACTCCGAGTTCCTGCCGGTAGATTTGCTGCTCCGCCATCGTCTTAGCGGAACAGAATACTACGGGAATTCTGGCTTCCTGTAACCTGCGTACGGAATCAAGCGCTGCTGTGTATGAATAGCTGACCGGATGCAGCAGAGTGCCGTCGAGGTCGGTGAAAACCAGCTTGGTAACCTCCTGCGTTTTGCGGGCTGCTGACGGCAGGCTTGCTAATACAGGCCACTCTTTTGGTACTGAATAATCGCTAAGACAATTATTCATGATAATGGCCAACTTCTGAGTATCGGCAATTTCTGGCGGCGGGAACATTTTCAATTGCGGGACTTCTCCGCCTGGGGAGATGCATTCCAGTTCTACCAGTTGTTTGGTTATCAATTCCTTGGTTGTATCTTCACATAGCGGATTGTGATAGATCACTGACAGGCTGGGCATGAGCATGTCTTGAATCAGGTGTTCTTCCCCCTTTTCTCCGTGAATATGGGGATTTATTGTCTCCGTTTGAATTATATCAACGCCCTTTCCCGCAACTGCTTTGTCAAGTATGGGAGACATCCCTGAAAACTGCTCGAAAATAGACATAAGCTCCTGGGTTTCAACACTGTAGCTGGTGGCATAAGTTAGCTTCTTTGCCAGTTGCAGGCTCATGGCATGTTCTCCGGCATTGGCGGTTTTTATAATGTCAGTCTCGAATACGCCCTTGGTGGATATGAAATGGTTTATGTACCTGTTTGTTATTTCAGATACCCGCCCCCATTTCTTGAAATATAGCTCGCCGGAAATCTTGGGCTTGTACCGCCACAGAATGCGGACCATCACATACGGTGATTCCGAAAGAGTGAATCCAATGGCATAATGCTGAGCATATTCCCAGACCGCTCCAGGAATATAGTTATCCGTGTCAATGAAACCCACATATTCCTTGCCCAGTACCAGAGATAGCAGAATACCGACAATCATCCCTTCTGCCTTGCCGCTTCTTACCAGCCCCTTCTCATCAAGGATTTGGCTATATCCGCAATCAGCCAGTGCCTGTCCCAGGCAGGGATCTTTCTGATGTATGATAATGGCATTCCTCCTGGTAGTAGTGCAGAATTGGTTCAGGGTTTCCTGCTCCTTCTTAAAATCGTCAATCTCCCCTCGCTGGCTGTTAGATACCACAATCATCAAGCAATCGTGGGGAACCCCACACAGTACGCCCTCGAAAACCTTTAGCCCCTCGCCCTTTATCGGTAAAACAATAGCCATTTTTTGCTGAATACCAGCAATAACGTCCCGTTCAATTCTCTGGGGCCCAACGCTTTCCTTAAACTGGGATGGGATGGTGCCGGAGTCAAGCTCTAAAACCCGGCGTACGGGATGGATCCTTACCGCTCCTGAGTGTTCGATTTGCTTGCCGCTTTCGATACGCATTCTCTTACTTCCACCTCGTACCCTTTGCCCTTAAGTTTATCCATGATTTGACTAGCGTCTTCGGTATCCAGATGAATTATGCAATCCTCCCGCCCGGTCCCCGGGGGAGTAACATGGAACATGGTCAAGATTCTCACCCCTTGCCTGTTACAGGTAATCAAGACTAGTGCATTGCTACCCCCACTGTCAAGTCCCTCATTTTTCCTTCTTCGGGGCACTTACCGAACCCAGCCTTTTCTCTTCCAATCCCTTTTTCCCCTTCAGCTTAAACGTCCGGTAATCCCGGTAAGAAATTTTCTCGTTAGGGCGCCCCCAACCCAGTTCTTTCAATGCTTCGACGACTTTCTGAAGCTTCGGTGCCATTTCTTGCATCCCCAGACCCTGAAGATGTGGCGGAAGTTCCTTCCTCTCTTCGGGTTCCATCCCTAATAAATCGCAAATTGCCTCTACTGCCCAACGTGCCCCTCTCACAGGCGGCGTCTGGTCGCGACCCCCCTCGAAATCAGGCGCGGTCATTCCGCATTTCTCCTTTTCATACAGAGCAAAAGTCATCTCCAGTATCCTGGCATCGGGGTCCATAAGGTCTAAGGCACGTTGAACTCGATTATAGCGTACCCTGAGGCAATCTATGGCGCCGTAATCCTCCTCAAATCTATCGATTACGTATTCCACGGCGGGAACGGAGGCAGCATAATTAAGATTGCCGTTTTTCGATAGCTCCTCGGTGGTAACACCAACCACATAACTTATAAGAAAGGTAGAAGCGACAACAGCTCCACAGGTGCCGACTCCTGTCATGGCGACACCTCCATGGATCCCTATCATTCCCTGGGTGAGCACCTCTTGTATTTCGGGTGAAAATAACTCGATATCCTCAGACCTGAATGCATCGCATATCGCCCCAAAAGTGGCTGGGGCGCAGGCCATGTATTTTGCCCCGAGTTCGTCCGCAAGATGCCCCGCTTTATCTATTATTCTTTCTCTCTTTTCCTCATCGATCTCTATTTTCCCGACCATTCTTACCTCCTTGTGTTTATAAAATCAATTAAATAAGTTTATAGCATTTAAGTTTATCCAGCAAGTTCTCGTTCAGGAATCGAGCAGACCGGTTTCCCCCGATGCTACAGGTTGAGGTTTGTCTCCCCCGTTTTCCGTCTGGTTTCCCGGCAGTGCCACCATATTTCAACCATGCGACCTGCCCCGACGAGATATATCTTGACGGTGGTATTATAGAAGGTTCACCGGTGGTGGACATCGGCTGGCGCTTCCAGAAACCGGAGCCGGACCCGGTGGAGTGGACGCATACCCACCGCTCGGCACTTAAAGCCTTAGTGGAGCAAATAATGCCGGGTGTTGTTGCCACCAATGAACCCACCAGGGAAGTCATTGATGGGCAACAACGTTTGCGAACCGTTTTAGCCTATGTTAATCCATCGCTATTAAAGGACTTCGACCCTATACGAGACGATTTCAAAATTAAATCTAGTCATAATAGAGAACTTGCAGATAAGGACTTTGCGAGTCTCACTCCAGACTTACAAAAAGCAATTTTGGAGTATCAATTTGATGTCCATTTTCCCCATCCTACCTCATCCTGACTTTTTTCCGGTTTTCAGGGCATCTCTAAAGCCGAAATCGGCCAAAGAAATATTCAATTTTAATCAATCAGGTTGATAACCCTTCTAAAAATACTAATGGCTCTGGAAATTCCAGAGCCAATTTTAAAACACCACTTATACTTATATTATTATATTATATTAGTTACGATTATTTATCCTTGTCCTTCGGTGGCCCGGGATTAGCCGGTGGACCAGGATTAGCCGGCGGTGCTGGTACATCTGGTGTATTACCCTGGCCATTGTTCTCATTCTGGCCCTGGCCATTGTTCTCATTCTGGCCCTGGCCATTGTTCTCATTCTGGCCCTGGCCATTGTTCTCGTTCTGGCCCTGGCCATTGTTCTCATTCTGGCCCTGGCCATTGTTCTCGTTCTGGCCCTGGCCATTGTTCTCGTTCTGGCCCTGGCCATTGTTCTCATTCTGGCCCTGGCCATTGTTCTCGTTCTGGCCCTGGCCATTGTTCTCGTTCTGGCCCTGGCCATTGTTCTCGTTCTGGCCCTGGCCATTGTTCTCATTCTGGCCCTGGCCATTGTTCTCGTTCTGGCCCTGGCCATTGTTCTCGTTCTGGCCCTGGCCATTGTTCTCGTTCTGGCCCTGGCCATTGTTCTCGTTCTGGCCCTGGCCATTGTTCTCGTTCTGGCCCTGGCCTGGCGCCGGTGGTGTATTCTGGTGAGAGCCGTTATTAGTTTGTTCTTCTTGAGCTTGCTCCTGAGGCTCTTCATCTTCAGGAGGACTTGCTAACGTCGGCTCGGATGGTGATGTTCCAGTTTCTACTGTAGTTTGCTGGCCGGCCGGCACGAACACTTCCTGTCCCTGCGCGCTCACGCTTACCAGCCCTTCGGTTGTATATACGTTGGTTTCTCCTGCCTCATCAACTTCAGTTAAAAATAGGGTGCCGCGTACCAGGGCGACGGCCGATGGTGTTTGTATCTCATAATGCGAACCCGCGTCCGCCATTTTTACCACGCGACTCCACGTCTTGCCCATCCATTGTTTTAAAACTATAGTGACGGCTTCTCCATCATTACGCTCAAGTTGCTCGATTTCTATATCGGTCCCGGGTTCCAGTTTGAGGGTGCTACCGTCGAAGAAAGTGAGCAACGCGTGTGAATCCTGGGCAGTCTTTACCCGGGTTCCTATATCTAGAGTCATGCCTTCAGTACCTTGCTGTATACCATCCGCCGCAGGCGCCTGTATCTCAACGGTACCGCCGAGTATACTTAGAGTACAACCGGAAGCCAGAGCAGAAGATGGAGAGATGAAATTGGAGACGCCTGTGACCGTTGCGATGATAAGGACTAAAGCGATGGCAATCGGTACGGCGGCCCTTCTAACTCCGGCAACGGTCTGCCACAATCCCTGTGCTACCACAGCCAGGTCATCGCGTAATGAGATGCCCGGCTCCGCCTCTACACATTTCGCCTGGCTAGCTTCTTCATGTAGCCGGGCCATTAAACGCCCTTTGGCTGTCCTTCTGAACTCCTCCGAAGGCTGTACTTTGAGCGCTGTACTGACATATAACCCGGTATATAGCAGAGACTCCAGGTCTCGCTGTATATCTGCATTTCCGGCCACGCAGACATCAACTGTCTTGCCTTCGCTTATCCTTGCGAGACACTCATCTAAGATTTTAGCTAGTTTAGCTTCCGGTTCCATACTTCCCGCCACCTATTTTCTGTCTCAGTGTAGTGAGAGCGCGCATTTGCAGTATTCTTACGGCGCCCTCACTTTTTCCCATAATCTTCCCAGTTTCCCTATTATCCAGACCCTCAATAAATTTTAAAACGACAACCTGCCTCTGGTTTTGAGGCAAGTCAGCTATCATTTCCGTCAGCTCCTGCTGCTCCAGCTTCATCTCAACTTCCTGGTTTAGATTAATATTTCCTGCTATGTTTTCCATCTCTATCTCTATCGAAGTGAGTTTCTGCGTATTGCGGAGGGTATTAATTATATGGTTATGGGCTATGCGATAAATCCAGGCTGAAAAAGTCTCCCCTTTCCCCTTGCATGATTTAATCGCTTTCCAGGCTTTAACGAATACCTCCTCCGTAATGTCTTCAGCTGTCATTCTATCTTGAACCTGATGGAAGGCGTACCGGTAAATCCGGTCAAGATATATACCGTACAGCTGTCCAAAGGCTTCGAAATTACCGCCAGCGGCTCTATCCACTAACTGTGCTACCTCAGATGGGTCATTGGTTGAGACCGCGGCAGTTGCCCGAGACTTTTTCTCCTCTCTAACTTTATTACACACAACCTTCATGATTTGTTACACTTGCCTTTTATAGATTTATTTAAATTTCCAGCGTCAACAATCTGAGAATCCCGGATATCCAACACTTCGTAAGCCTGAACAGGTTCGTGTCTCCCCTTAACTGACAGCGAATCTAACTGCTTTACCGTGACGTAGTCTTTCACCTTTGCATAGGTATCGGCTCCTATCCATACGCTGCCACCAGGTGTGGTACTGGCCAGCCTGGAGGCTACATTTACCGCATCACCTATTACTGAATATGCCAGGTGGTCTCTGGAGCCCATATTACCGGCGACTGCCTCGCCCGTATTCACACCAATACCAAACTCCATTACCAGTAAAGTTTCTTTCTCATCCTGCAAATTACCGATAGCAAGCTGGACATCAACCGCCGCTCTAGTTGCTAATAGGGCGTGCTCTCCAGACTTTATTGGCGTATTCCAGATTGCCATAATGCTATCGCCGCCGAAATTGCTAATCATGCCACCATACTTGAGAACAGTTTCGATAATGATATTCAGATAGCTATTTAATGTATTGACCACCGCTTCTGAACGTATATTCTCGGAGATGCTGGTAAAATGCCGAGCGTCAACAAACAGTACCGTGATTTCATGCGCCTCTCCTCCCAACTCCAATTCGTCTCCTCTTAAGGCTGTTAAGATTTTGTCCACCAATGGTGGGGAAATATAGCGCCCGAAGGTCTTGGTTATCTCCATTTTCTCAGAGCGTTCGTAGATGACATTATAAATATTCATACATGCAAAGGTGCCGACTACAGATGCTGGTGGGTGTAACATATTCAGCATGATGCCGTTATCAAATAAAAAGAAAGCAGTGAGAAAATAGATAATACAAAGAAAGATAGCTGATAAGGTAGCCCAGAGGACTCGGAAGCGTAATACCGCCAGGCCACAAAGAATCACCAAGACTAATATCGAAAAGATGTCCACAATAGAAGAAACTGGTCTCAGGAAATTACCGCTCAGAATAGTCTGCATAGCAGCGGCATGTAGTTCAACACCATTCATTATCCGACCCATCGGTGTCCAGAAAGTATCGCCAAGTCCGGTAGCCGTAACCCCAATGACTACGATCTTATCCTGAAAGCTAACCGAGGATATATTATCCCTAAGAACATCTACATAGGAAACAGTCTCGAAATTTAGCGGGGCTGCCGAATCATCCGTGTAGTTAATTAGCATGCTGCCGGAATCGTCAAGCGAAATCGTTCTTCCAGCAAAGGGTAGGGAGTTATCCTTGATAGGAGACTCAATAGCCTGTGAGCGCCGGAGATACTTAGCGATAGCAGTTAAAGCTAGCGATGGCTCATAGTGCCCGTTATTTGGGACGACAAGTGGCAGTCTCCTCATGATTCCATCCTCATCAGGAATCATATTGGCATGCCCGACAGCAAGGGCGCTCTCCTCAAAAGTCCCTAAGGGCCTGATAATACTATCTAGCGCAATTGTCTGTCCTATTGCCGTAGACTTGTGCGGTAAGATGGTATATACGAAGGGGAATATTACGTTTCCGGCATTTCTGATAGATGCTGCCAGCTCATCATCGTCCGGAGCCGGCTCAGAAAAAAGAACATCAAAGACGATTACCCTTGCCTCGGCTTCAGCAAGTACGTCTATTAGCTGTGCGTGGTAGGACCTTGTCCATGACGAGAAGCGACCCAGCTGATTCAGGCTTCTATCGTCAATGCCAACAATTACAATATTCTTCTCTAGTTCTGCGCCTGGATTTAAGTTCGTTGCCTTGAAAAGGGAATCACTACTTTGTAGCTGTATTCCGTGGAGCAAGCCAAAATGGGCAATCAGGCAGAACGCCATACCGATGGTAGTCGCTATAAGTATGCCTGCAAAGAAGCGCCTTCTTCTTTTTAATAGCCAAACCACCACAGTTCCCCCCCCCATCGCCTATGCGCATCTCTATCAGCTACAACTGCTGTCATCGCTGTCCGATTAACCATAGTGACACCGGGGAGATAAACAAAACATAAAATTCGTAAAAAGACTTATAAAAATCTTATTAACATGCCTTGGAGAAATGCTAAATTCTTGGTTATGGGGTGATTTTTAGTGCTTTGATTGGTCTCTGATGCCGGTTATACTCGCTATGTCCAGAAAACGGTGACTTTGCCCAGTATCTTCGGGGCTATAATAGCCACCAGCTTATCCGCCAGGTTCAGCCGCAGGAACGAGGTAATCGTCCCCGTGCCGGCTTCCCCATCCTTGTTACTGTAAGATATTTGAACAATCACGTTTTATTTTGGTATAATTTCTATACAGATGGCTAATTTTCAAATAAGCCAAACACAATCGGCGCAGATGCAGCAGGGGTTAAGACAGATTGTCAGGATGCAGCAAGCCAGCCTCTTGCAGATGCCAGAGGAGGAATTTCACCAGCTCATCATTAATATCGAGCGAAGCCCTTTCTTCCTCAGGTTATACCGGGAAGAAAAGCTAATTCAACACCAGAGATTCCCCAGAACCAATATTTCCTCCAGCTTCTACCAATTTAAGGAAGAGATGGTAGCCGATACAGGTTCTATCAATATTGAATCACTTCTATTGAACAAGGAGCATATCGTGCGCCATATTCAGAAACTGGGGCCGGAGAGATTCAATCGGTATTTCTTATTTCCTGAGACAGGGATGACCCTTGAGGAAATCGCCAAGGAATGTAATCTGGATGTTTCGGAGGTTCAGGAGATAAACGGCCTTATTGATGAGTTTTCCATTATGAGTGAGTTCTATCACCCCTCCAATTTCACCTCGGACGTGATTCATTATTCCAAAGTCGCTTCAGTGGACAGGGAAGAGGATGGTTTTGTTATCAGCTACTTTTCTCCTTCCATCGCTCGAGGCCGTTATTTGATTAATTACGAAAGGTTTGAAGAACTCAATGAGAGCGGCGTTTTCAGTAAAGCCGAGGCAAGAGAATCCAGGCAGCTGTTCAAAAAGCTGGAGCTAATTAATAGCTGTAAAGATACCATAAACCGGATACTGCAAAACATTACTGAAAAACAGGCACTGTATTTGGAAACCGGCAATTCAAAATCTCTTTTGCCGTTCAGTCAAAAGGAGCTGGCAAAGACGATTGGGCTGGCTCCCAGCTCGGTGAGCCGGGCTATCAGGGGCAAGAGTATAGATACCCCCTGGGGTGAAGAAACCCCGCTTGGGCGCTTCTTCCCCAAGCCCCGGCAGTTTAGGAAGGAACTACTCAAGCAACTTCTGGAAACTGATAGCGGGCTCTCTTCCGATGAGAAGATTCGTGCCACACTCTGGGAGAAATTTGGAGTGGCAATCTCCCGTCGCTCGGTAGCAAACATGAGGAAGGAACTAAAATTTCCGGTAGCTAGGGGAAGAAAGGCATCAATGGGAGGTAAAAAGACGAGATGAGCATTGTATATACCGTACGGGAAAGGTGCACCGGGTGCTATGCCTGTATCCGTAACTGCCCGGCCAAGGCAATCAGGATAAGAGAGGGCTTGGCCGAGATACTAAAGGAACGCTGTATTGACTGCGCTCATTGTGTCAACGTCTGTGTCACCAAAGCAAAGCAGGCGGAGAGCGACTTAGGGCTAGTTTCGCAGTTATTAGCCCAACATGATAACGTAATTGCTGTTCTTTCCTCATCATTCCCGGCCGCACTGCTCGGTTGCCGTCCGGGACAGCTTGTAGCCGCCATAAAAAAACTGGGATTTAGTGAAGTTATGGAAGATTCCTTCGGTGCTGAGCTCGTCGGCATGGAATACGCCCGCTTTCTAAGTGAAAATAAAGAGCGGCCCATCATTTCATCAAACTGCCCTGCAGTAGTAAGCTATATAGAAAAATATCATCCGTCGCTAATCAGCAACCTGGCGCCTATCGTCTCACCTATGATTGCTATGGGTAGAGCCATCAAGTGGCATTATAATCCACAGGCTAAAGTAGTCTTCATTGGTCCCTGTGTAGCCAAAAAGGTGGAAAGTCTGCATGAGGATGCTGCTGGTGTGGTGGATGCCGTCCTGACCTTCGCTGAAATGAAGGGAATGTTTGATGCCAAAGGAATTACCTCAATCAATGAGAAAGAAGAACAGTTCTCTGGCCCCAGGCCTAATCTTGGTCGGCTGTTTGCTGTATCAGGAGGCTTACTCAAGATAATAGGGCTTTCTGACGATATTATGTTAAATGATGTCATGAGCGTACATGGAAGGGACTACGTGGTCAGAATTCTTGGCGAGTTTGCCCGGGGTGAAATTACGGCTAGATTTGCCAACCTGTACCTCTGCCATGGCTGTATCGATGGCCCGTTTATTGATAATGAACTCAGCGGTCTTAGACGCAAGGAACTCGTCGCCAGATATACCAGAGATAATGCAGACCCAGCCCAAACTAAAAGAGATATCAAGGAGTATGCCGGCATTGACCTGAGCTGCCAGTTCGCCTGCCAACCTGTCAGCCTGCCTCTGCCAAGCGAAGAGGACGTACATAAGACTTTAGCCAAGCTTGGAGGGACGGATTGTGGCGCCTGCGGCTATAACTCCTGTCGGGAACTGGCTGTTTCTATCTGTCAGGGTATGGCCGAGATTGAAATGTGCTGGCCCTCCGTGCTACGTGAGTTGAAGACTACCCAGGAAGGTCTAATCCAGGCGGAAAAGCTAACTTCTCTAGGCCAGTTGGCAGCCTCTATCGCACATGAGGTGAATAACCCTCTGGCGGGCGTCCTCGTCTACACCCAACTGCTGTCCAAAAAGATAGCTGGTGATAAGCTCTCCAAAGAGACCGCCCTGAATTATCTATCGAAAATGAGCTCAGAGCTCACCCGTAGCACCAGGCTGATCCAGAACCTTCTGAACTTTGCCCGGCAGTCCCCCCCAAGCCTCAGGTCAGTCAATATTAACGACGTCGTTGACAAGGCCTTGGACCTGGCTATTCACTCGGCTGAGTTGCAGGATATTGAGATTATAAAGGAGTTTAGCCATTCTCTGCCCAATATCATGGCTGACTTTGACCAGCTCCAGCAAGTGTTCACCAACCTTATTCTGAATGCGGTACAAGCGATGCCTGAAGGTGGTAAACTAACACTGCGCACTTCAGCCAGTGATGGCGAGCTCAAGCTAGAGGTCCAGGACTCTGGCTATGGCATTTCTCAAGAGAATATGCGCAGGCTATTTACCCCGTTTTTCACCACCAAGGGGAAGGAAAAAGGGGTAGGCTTAGGTTTAGCCATATCTCATGGGATTATTCAGCGCCATCATGGAGGAATAGAAGTACAAAGTAAGGAGGGGGAGGGGAGTACCTTTACCATCTGCCTGCCGACGCACGATGAAGAGAAAGATTAATATCCTTGTAGTCGATGACGAAGCCATCGTTCGCGAGTCACTTCGGGACTGGCTCAGTGACGCCGGTCACCAGGTGCTGATAGCAGAGGACGGTTCCCAGGCTCTAGAGATTATTGAGAAAGAGAGGCCAGGTATAGCTTTTGTGGACCTGGTAATGCCTGGTATGGATGGAATTGAGCTTCTAAAGAGGGCCAAGGAAATATCCCCTAGTATCGAGGTAATCATTATTACTGCCTATGCTAGTGTCCCCACAGCTATTGCTGCCATGAAACAGGGTGCTTATGACTATGTTGAGAAGCCTTTCTCCCTGGAAAGGGTGGAGCTACTAATTGGGAAGTTGGTAGAACACCAAAGGCTGGTTGAGGAGAACATTTCCTTACACCAGAAATTGGAGGGGCACTATCGATTCGAGGATATCATTACCAAGAGTTCCAGGATGCAGCAGATAATCGAACTGATTAAGGTGGTAGCCAAGAGTAACGCTACGGTGCTGATTACCGGTGAGAGTGGCACCGGGAAGGAGCTCGTGGCGCGGGCTGTCCACTCTCAGAGCTACCGGAGAGATAAGCCCTTTGTCCCCATCAGTTGTGCTGCCCTTCCCGAAAGTCTCCTCGAAAGCGAATTATTCGGGCATGAGAAAGGTGCCTTCACCGGCGCTCATGCCCAGAGGAAAGGCAAGATTGAATTCGCCAACCGGGGTACCCTTTTCCTGGACGAGATAGGTGAGATGAGTGCCAATATCCAGGTCCATCTGCTCAGAGTGCTGGAGGAGAAGGAGTTCGCCAGGGTCGGCGGAAATGAGTTGATTAAGGTTGATGTGAGAGTTGTTTCGGCAACCAATCGGGATATACAAAAGGCGATAGCCAGTGGGCAGTTCCGCGAAGACCTCTATTACCGCCTCAACGTTGTTACCATCGATTTGCCGCCACTAAGAGAACGAAAAGAAGACATACCTCTTTTGGCCGAGCATTTCTTGAAAAAATTTGTTGTGGAAAATCAAAAGGAGGTTAGCGGCTTTTGCCCGGAAGTTACCGATTTTCTTCTGAAGTACTGGTGGCCGGGTAATGTTCGTGAACTGGAGAATACTATTGAAAGAGCGGTCATCCTCGCGCAAAATTCGGAGATTCAGCTTGCCGACTTGCTGCAAAAGAACTCACCACTGGTTAGCTCAGCCTCGCCAGGCAGGAGCCTTGAGGAAATCGAGATGAACCATATCACAAGTATCCTCAAAGAGACCGGTAGAAATTACACCAGGGCTGCCAAAATTCTAGGGATTTCCCGAGCCACGCTCTATAGCAAAGCCAAGACATATGGCTTATCTGTCAACAAAAAAGACAGTGACTGATTGATTATTATACAGTTGACCCCTTAATTTCTCCACCCAAAGTAGAACCAGAGGCTATCCTGAAGATGATGGATAGCCTTTTTATTTTGGCAAGAAAATTGCACTTAAATAAATTAGGGATTACCAGAGTCACGAGAAATGCGACCCTGCAGGAGGTGAGAAATGGAAGTAGCAGAAAAGGTGAAACCGATTCCGGTGGTAGAGGACGAAGCCATCATGAGAGAGTCTCTCCGGGATTGGCTAACCGACGCTGGTTACCAAGTTGATACCGCCGGGGAGGGAGAGAAAGCGCGAAGAGCCGAGCTTAGCTCATGGGACGAGGAAGGTAAGATAATTGCAGAGCAGATTATTGCTCGTTTCCCCCGCCTTTTCCCATACTTTTCAAACACCAGCCCGCCTGGCACTTAGTATAGGTTTTGATTGCGATAGGACAATCGCCGCTTAATAGCGTAAAGGTAACAAAAGGTGCCAAAAAGACAATGCACAAGGAGGTAAAAATGGAAGTAGCAGAAAAGGTGAAACCGATTCTGGTGGTAGAGGACGAAGCCATCATGAGGGAGTCTCTCCGGGATTGGCTAACCGACGCTGGTTACCAAGTAGAGACTGCCGAGGAGGGAGAGAAAGCGCTAAGAATGATTGGTGAGCGAAACTTTAGCATTCTCATCCTTGACCTCAGGCTGCCTGGAGGCGACGGGATTGAGTTGCTGCGACAGGCTAGAAACAGGCAACCTAAGGTTAAAGGAATAATCATCACCGCCTTTCCTTCGGTTCCGTCGGCAGTCGAGGCAATGAAGGAGGGCGCCGTCGATTTCTTGACCAAGCCCTTCGACCTCAACCGCCTGGAAGAATCGATTAGAAAAACTCTTGGCCCGATACAGGTAGAAATAAAACCAAAAGCCGCTGCTGAAGAGACTGTGGCTGAACCAACTATAGCCGAAGCACCGGAGGAAATCCCAGACCTCTTTAGAGATGTAAAGGACAAGTCTGCCCTGATCCAGATGCTTCTTTCGATCCAACGCGAAAACCACTGGCTGTCCAAGGATGCTTTGGTATGGGTCAGCAGAAAGCTCGGTGTTCCGTTGACCCAGGTCTACCATGTAGCCACTTTCTATAAAGCTTTTAGCCTGAAACCCCAAGGGCGCCGTACGGTATCAGTCTGCTTGGGTACGGCCTGTCATGTACGCGGTGCACCACGCCTTTTAGATAAAGTTATGGAAACGCTTAAGATCAGGCCGGGAGAGACTTCTAGGGACTTGCAGTTTACCTTGAATACAGTAAACTGCCTCGGGTGCTGCGCCCTGGGGCCGGTTATGATGGTTGACGGCAAATATCACAGTAATCCCTCAACAGACAAGATGAAAGAGATATTTGCCACCCGTAAATAGAAAAGGAGGTACATAATGACAAGCAATAGTGCGATTGCTGACCCAGAAATAAGGGCGAAACTTAATTCTCCCCGAGAACTAGATGACCTTCGTAAAGACATAGTAGCCAAGCGTGACCCAACCAAGCTCTGTGTCACTATCTGTTCGGGCACGGGGTGCCGTGCCTACGGCAGTGAGGACGTATATGGGTCCTTCGTCAAGGAAGTCCAGAAAACCGGCCTTCAAGAGAAGGTGGATATACGGCGCACTGGGTGCCATGGTTTCTGCGAGAGAGGTACCGTGGTGGTTATCTTCCCAGAGGAGGTATGCTATCTTCGCGTAAAACCGGATGACATTCCTGAAATTGTCGCCACTACCCTGGTTGAAGGGAAAATAGTCGACCGCCTGCTGTATGAGGATGGTGACGGTCAGAAGATGGTGCACGAGGGCGATATCCCCTTCTACAAACATCAGAACCGAACCGTCTTCGGCAACAATAAGTTTGTTGACCCCAAGAGCATCGAGGATTATATGGCCCTTGGTGGCTATAGCGCTCTGGCTAAAGTTCTTTCCGGGATGACACCCGAGGCGGTTCTTGACGAGGTTAAGAAGGCTAATCTCAGAGGTAGGGGTGGCGGCGGTTTCCCGGCTGGAATAAAGTGGGAGACCACCCGCAATGCCCCCGGGGATATAAAATATGTCATTGTCAATGCTGACGAGGGTGACCCTGGAGCTTACATGGACAGAAGCTTACTCGAGGGTAATCCCCACAGCGTGCTGGAGGGCCTGATTATTGGTGCTTACGCCATCGGCTCGGAGCAGGGCTTTGTCTACGTGAGGCAAGAATACCCATTGGCCGTGGAGAATCTCAATATTGCCCTGAAGCAGGCACGGGACTACGGTCTTCTTGGGTCAAACATCCTTGGCTCTGACTTTGACTTTGATGTTATTGTGCACCAGGGTGCTGGTGCCTTCGTATCCGGCGAGTCCAGTGCTTTGATGACAGCCATAGAAGGCAGAGTAGGTGAGCCGAGACCAAAGTACGTACGTACTGCAGTGAGCGGTATCTGGGAAAGACCGAGCAATTTGAATAACGTTGAGACCTGGGCCACCGTGCCACTGATAATCAATAAGGGTGCTGACTGGTTCCAGAGTATTGGTACAGAGAAGAGTAAGGGAACCAAGATTTTCTCTCTGGTAGGCAAGGTAAATAATACCGGACTGGTAGAAGTGCCCATGGGGATGACACTCAGAGAAATCATCTATAACATTGGCGGGGGGGTTCCGGGTGGAAGGAAATTCAAGGCAGTACAGACGGGCGGCCCCTCCGGTGGGGTTATTCCTGAGAGCTTACTTGATATTCCAGTAGATTTTGACGAGTTGAGCAAAGCGGGTTCCATGATGGGTTCGGGGGGCATGATTGTGATGGACGACACCACCTGCATGGTTGACGTAGCTCGATACTTCCTCAACTTTCTATCTGGTGAGTCCTGCGGTAAGTGTGTCCCCTGCCGCGAAGGAATACATCAGATGCTTAAGATACTGAATAGAATTTGTGCCGGGAAGGGTAAAGATGGAGACATCGAGCAACTAGAAGAGATAGCTGGAGTTGTCCAGACAGCCGCCCTCTGTGCTCTGGGACAAACGGCTCCTAATCCAGTGCTCAGCACTATCAGGCACTTCCGGGATGAGTATGAAGCCCATATCAGGGAGAAGCGCTGTCCGGCTGGGGTCTGTAAGGCGTTGATATCTTATTACATCCAGCCAGAAAAGTGTCAGGGCTGCATGATATGTCTCAGAAATTGTCCTGTCGGTGCTATTACCGGTGTTAAAAAAGAGGCCCATGTGATTGACCAGGATAAATGCACCAAGTGTGGTACTTGCTTTGAGGTTTGCCCATCGCAATTTGGTGCCGTAACCAAACTCTCTGGTGTTGAACTAGCTGAAGCCGCCGGGCTCAGATAATAGCTAGTGGAGGTGAGGGAAAATGAAAGGAGGCAAAGAGATGAAACCAATACTGCTAGTGGAAGATGAAGCTGTAATGAGAGAATCTGTCCGGGATTGGCTAACCGATGTCGGCTATCAGGTCGAGACCGCCGAAGATGGGGAGCAAGCCCTGGAAACTATTGCCGAGCAGGAATTCGGACTTCTCATCCTTGACCTGAGGCTGCCGGGAAAGGACGGACTTGAGGTATTGCAGGAGGCTAGGGACAAGCATCCTCAACTTAAAGGAGTCATTATCACCGCCTATCCCTCCGTGGAAACAGCGGTAGAGGCACTAAAGAGGGGTGCAGTTGATTATTTGCCTAAGCCCTTTGACCTCAACCAGCTGGAAGAAATAATCCGGGAGACCCTTGGCCCGGTACAGGTTGAGATAAGGCCAAAAGCTGTTACCGAGGAGGCTGCGCCGGCTGTTCCCAGAGAGGCTCTTAAAGAAGAGGTGACCCTGTTTATCAATGACCAAGAGGTCAAGGCAAGGCAAGGGATGACTATTCTGCAAGCAGCGCAGAGTGCTGGCATTGATATTCCCACTCTCTGTTACCACGAGAAACTGGCTCCCTTCGGGGCTTGCCGGTTATGCACAGTGGAGATAATCAAGGGTCAACGGTCAAGATTGGTCACTTCCTGCGTTTACCCGGTCGAAGACGGACTGATTGTAAAAACGGAGTCTGAGCCAGTAATTCAGGTGCGTAAGACGCTCTTGGAGATGATGTGGGCACGGGCTCCAGGAGTGCCGGTATTAAGGGATTATGGAATAAAATACGGCATAGACAAGAGCAAGTTTGATGTTGAGCCAACTTTCTGTATTCTTTGCGGGCTGTGTGTACGCTACTGCTCGGAGGTAAAAAAGAAGAATCTTATCGGCTTTGTCGGCAGGGGTACGGAGCGACAGGTGATGTTCTTACCAGGGGCAGACTTCAACGAGTGTCTTAAGTGTGGCGAGTGCTACAATCTTTGTCCAACTGGTGTGATGCCATCGAACTATGGCCTAGCCCAATTGCCACGCTAGCATTGTCAGGCAATGCCTTTGCAAATCCATATATGAGTTAAAGAGGCTGTGAATTTGAGTTCACAGCCTCTTCTCTTATTCTCCAGGAGTTTACAGGATACTATCCTGTCCCCTGCCGTATGCTTCCTGCATACTCCTATTATGAACTTTGAATGCAGTTAATCGCCTTTCCCTTAAACTAATGCGCTGACACTCGGGGAATGGAAAAAGATGCAGTTTCTTCCTCTGATATAACAACATAGTAGAATGATGAGCGATTTCACGACTTATTGTTTGCCAGCTGGTCACTACGTAAACTGCGTTACTGAGACCAAATCAGCAATAAATCAGGGGAACCAGAATAACCCCATAAAGCGGGCACGACCCAAGCGTTTCGAGTTTCTCTCCCCTTTGTAAAGTCTGGGGCGAGTTATCCCGGCTATCTTTATTCCTCCGAATATTTCCCGAGTTCAGCCAGACAGTCTACAATTCTCGGCATTACATACCTGGTTGCATGAGGAGGGGCATTGCAACAGGTCTTCACGATTAATTTACCCCCGCAGTACTCATCGGCGATTTGTTTGATAATTCTCGCCAGTTCGGGATAAGCCTTCTCAGTTAAGGCTGCGGTGCCGTAGCTATCCTGGTGAGTATCCATGCCGCATAGCCAGAAGAGTAATTCCGGTTTAAATTCCTTAATTCTATCCGGAACCTCTCTTTCAACGTTGCTGATTTCTTCTTCATCGGAAGAGCCATGAGGAAAACAGAATTTCGTGTTGCTTTCCATCCTGTCGTCAGAGTTATAAACCCAGGAGAAGGTATCACAGAAGCATATATGCAACATGTCCTCATCGTCTTTATAGAGGTCTCTGACACCATCGGCATGATGGGTATCGGTATCTACTATGGCAAACCTCCTGCCAAGTGATTTAGCCCTGGCATGCGGAATGCCAAGACCGATGACATTAAAATAACAGCCGCCCCAGGCATTATCACGATGAGCATGGTGGCCGCCTACGCCGGCAATGACCAGGGCATTATCTATTTCTCCTTTTAATACTTTCTCCGTTGCCCCTATCATGCCACCAACTGAATAGAGTGAGACTCTCCACCATTGAGTCTGTTTTACATGGTCTATCCATTGCTGACTGTGGAGTCTGGCAATTTCCTCTTCTGTGGCTGGCTCTGATTCAAACCAGGTCACGTTTGGATGAGAAAAAAGTCCCTCTTTTTGAATGCTTTTAAACCCCTCTTCAACACCCATAGCTAAACTGCTATAGGCTTCTTTCCCGCAAACATCGTGGTAGAATACACCGGTCCTTTTCATATTAAGGCCTCCTCGTACTAGAGATTGCGATGAAATTGGCCCAACTTACCGATGAAAATTGGCCTACCAGGGGAAGAATCCCTTTACTTAATATTAGCTTACTTACCAGCACTCTGCCAAGTTCAAGAGGGGGCAGTTAAATCAATAGGCGAACAGATTTTTGTGATGACTCTCGGAGGAGGCTCGGGTATTAGCGACAGCCGTACCGTTGATGTCCATATTCGCCGGGTCCGGCGTGGTGCATATGGCAGGTGGACTGGCCGATGTTGATAGCGGCAACTGAGCTCTGTAATATGCTTTCGCTTAAACGGCATATCTACTTAAAAACTATCATGTTTTTAAGGTGGGCGTACTATGCCAGAAGGAGCTGATAGACGTCAACTATTTTTGCCGGTAAACGACAATTATTTTTGCCGGTTCACCTCCTTTTCGTTTTGCTCTGCCGCGCCGGTGCGGTAACTG
>Ga0315543_1001174_pt1 | contig 29191 bp, 28 predicted proteins | sample SalMarSW160210MG_2_FD_203098 | JGI IMG/M metagenome (GOLD analysis project Ga0315543, IMG submission 203098) | Salt marsh sediment microbial communities from the Plum Island Ecosystem LTER, Massachusetts, United States - Salt Marsh Sediment SW1601-210 ... | reverse complement strand
AGTAAACTATTTTTTAACTCTTCCGGTAAAGGATAAAACTCTATTCCGCAATATAAACCTTCTGTATTTTCTCGAAAAATGGCTAAATCTATATCATCTCGATAATTAAGAGGATTTCCTTTATAGGATTTGCAAGGCCTAAAATTAGTATGTAAATTAAGTTCCTGCCGTATCCTTAAAATCGGACTGAGATAAATATAGCCCTTTTCTTTAAGGTCAGGATTAAGCTCTTTTTCTGCTTCATCTTTAGGTTTAGAAGTTATTGCCCCAAAAAGACAACAATCAGTCTCTTTGAGAATTTTTATGGTTCTATCAGGTAAAGGGTTCCCTTCTTTTTTCCAAAATTCCCAGCCTACATCACCAGGTATATAATCAGCTTCAAGCTTTAGTTCATCCAATACAATCTTTGCAGCCTCCATTACATCATTACCTATTCCATCGCCTGGCAGCCAGGCTATCTTATATTTTGCCATAATTTTATTCTCCTTCTTCAATTTTTAATATTTTCTTTGTATGAGGAATAAGTCCTCCATCCTTAAGAATTCCTAACACCGATTCTGGCAAAGGAGGAAATTTAAAAACTCCCTTTTTACAAGATAATTCACCTTTTTCAAAATCAATGGTGATTGTCTCACCTGAAGATATATTCTCTACTGCTTCTTTACACTGAACCAATGGAAGCCCCTGGTTAATTGCATTTCTAAAAAATATTCTGGCAAATGATTTGGCAACAATTACCCCCACACCAGCATATTTGAGACAGGTTGCAGCTTGTTCTCGAGAACTACCACAGCCAAAATTCCTTCCCGCGACAATAATATCTTCCTTTTTTACTTCTTTAGCAAACTTCGGGTCAAGGTCCTCTAAGGCATGAAGAGCCATCTCTTTGGGGTCAGTTATAGTATAAGTATATTTACCCGGAAAGATAACATCGGTATTTACATCATCACCATATTTCCACACTTTCCCTCGAATACTCATTTTAAATCCCCCCTTACATCAGTAATCTCACCATAGAGAGAAGAAACCGCCACAGTTGCCGGACTGGCCAGGTAAACTTCTGCCTCTTTACAGCCCATCCTCCCCTTAAAATTTCTATTAGCAGTACTCAAACAAACTTCTCCCGGGGCTAAGGCTCCTTCGTGAGCTCCCAAACAGGGACCGCATCCCGGATTCATTATTACTGCCCCGCTTTTAACTAATTCCTGAAGAATTCCCAATTCCATCGCCTGTGCAAAGACCTCCATTGAAGCAGGAAAGACTAAAAGTCTAACTCCCTTAGAGATCTTTTTACCACGAAGAATTTCACTGACAATTTTTAAATCTTCTATCCTTCCGTTGGTGCAAGTTCCAATTAATGCCTGGTCAATTCTGGTCCCTACCACTTCCAAAACAGGTTTCACATTATCTACAGTATGAGGACAGGCAACTTGAGGTTCTAATTTACTTATATTGTAGTCGATAATCTTCTCAAATTTGGCATCCGTATCTGATTTTATTATTTCATATTTTTTATTAGTTCTCGGAGCAAGCCATTGTATGGTTTTTTCATCCGGTTCTACGTAGCCAATCTTAGCCCCCATTTCCACTGCCATATTACATAAAGTCATCCTGCCACTAATACTCATTTCTCTAACTACTTTCCCTCCAAATTCAACTGCCTTATACAAAACTCCATCAGCACCTAAATCACCAATAATATGAAGAATAATATCCTTAGGATAAACTCCGGAAGGAATTGTCCCTTCGATATTTATTTTAATAGTCTCAGGCACCCTAAGCCAAATTTCATCTGTAGCCCAGATGGATGCAACCTCGCTTCTCCCTATACCAGTTGAAAAGACACCAAATGCCCCATAAGTAGTAGTATGAGAATCTGCTCCTAAAATTAGACTTCCTGGAAGCACATGACCTTTTTCCGGTAAAATTTGATGGCAGACCCCTGTATTAATATCATAAAAATTTTCAATTTTCTGTTCCTGGACAAACTCTCTTATCTCTTTGTGATTAGCAGCATATTTTTCTGTTGCTGCTGGAACACAATGATCCAGGGGTATTACTATTTTTTCAGGATGTTTTACTTTATCGATTCCAATTTGTTTGAATTTTTTAGCTATAGCAGCAGTATTATCGTGAGACATTACTATATCCGGGGAAACGGTCACAATTTCTCCGGTAACTACACTTTTTTTGCCCGATTTAAGGGCTAATATCTTTTCCGCAAAGGTTTTACCCATAATATGGCCTCCTTATTTAAACTGTTCGAAGTTGGTAAAATCAGCATGGTGGACAATAATGGCTTCCGGAGTTCTCTTGGAACGATCTCCTTCCCAGGAATGGGAGGCAATAATATGCATTACTTCTTCCGGAATGCCCTGACTGTAACAAAGACCCACTCCTGATATGGGGTGACGAACTAATTTCCCTAAATTGCTCTGAATAAATTTTCCATTCTCCTCTTTATATTCTACTAACTTCCCAATATCGTGAAGTAATGCCCCGGCAACAAGATAATCCTCATTTATTTTCACTTTATCTTCATAGATGCTTCGAAGAGCCTCGGCAGCATTCACAGAAACATTTACTACTCCCCTAATATGTTCAATCATGTTACACGGACAGGGGTCAATTAACAAAGTAAAGGGCATTCTTTGCAGGTCGCTCACTTCCCATCCCCCAGCAGCAAGAGCAATCTCCCATACTTTCAAAACCTTTTCCTTTAAATCTGAATTTTTAATTAAATTAAATTCTGGAATAAATTTTAATAAATCTTCTTTCATTTTTTCCTCCTTATTCCTCATAAGGTATTTTGATATCTAAAAGCGGGGCATGTTGTTGAGCCCCATAAACATCGGTCTCCCCGATGCTTCCTGAATCCACCGGTCTTACAATAGTTGCCTTTATAGCATTAGCAGGGTCAAATTCTACAAAATGAAGAACTTTTTCAATAGGAACATGGTAGAGTTTGGCAATAAGTTCTTTGGTAATTACTTTGGTTTTCTTAACTTTTTCGTAAGTTTCCTTATCTTTAAAAATTATATCAAAGGTCAACTCAAAGGGGCCGGCATTTTTGCTTCTGATTACTTTCACTAAATCTATAATAGAAACTTCTTTAGTCATTTATATATTCTCCTTTTTAAATTCCTTATTATTTCAAACTTCTACTATTTCTATGGAAAAAAGTTCATCGGGGTCATCGACTTCTACTAAATGATGAATATTAAATCTATACACCGCTCCGGTAGGTATATCTGAAGGAGCATAGGGGAAAGCTAAATTCCCGGCAGTAGCAATACGGCCTTTATAAGAATAATGCATTAAAGTAGAACGAGCAAAAGCACAAATAGTATTGGCCAGCCCCTGATCTTTAGCTACAACTTCCAAAATAAGACAAAGTTCATGAGAGGTAATCTCTTTTTGAGGCTCTAATTCTCCCATTACCCCATTCTTCCCGTAGATATGAAAGATTAATCGGTAATCTTCCGGAGGAATATCACTAAAGTAAGTAAGTACAGTGTCACGGACATGTTTTTCACATTCATCGACCTGCTTAATCATAATAGGATCTCTTACGCCAGCGATACATATAGTTCGATAAGCTACCTTGTTTGCCCCTTCTAATTTTATATTAATGGTTTCGCTCTTCTTTAGTTTGGAGCCCGATACCTTTACTGCTCTTTCGCTATATTGTTCAAACTTACATCCGGTAACATCAACTACTCCTTCTGGGCCAATAATATGAAGTGGGCTTGACTTTTCGTATAGAGTGTGGGCAGCTACTGTGCTGGGGATACATTTTCGCAGGGTATTAGTCGGTTCTACTATAAAACAATCCTCTCTTAAATATGCCATCATACAATCAGAGGTTGTTCCGGGAGTGGAGGCCATGGCTCCACATTCTAAAATCTTTCCCATGTGTAGAGCCAATCCGGGATCATATCCTTCTTTAATGGGGAGAGCGGCAAACATAGCCGGGTCATTGGAACGACCAGCGATAATAACCTCTGCCCCCATCTCTAAGGCTTTTATATGAGAGTGAACACCCATTACCGCCACAATTCGAGTAGCTTCTTCTATATCCTTAAAAGTTAATTCAGGGACAGGGCCTAAAGGTTTTATCTTCCCTTGAGCCAACTTTTTTTGAAGATAATCTTTTTCAACTTCAGCATGAATTAAGGCCATTTTAAAGTGTAAATTTTTCTCTTTGGCAATTTCTTTTACTATTTCTGAGGTCCAATTAAGATGGACTTCGGCACCGGAACCTCCAGCAGAACCGATAATAACCGGAATTTTACGTTCACATCCGGCTGTTAGCATTAAAGTAAGGTCTTTTTTGGTTGCTTCTTTGCTTACAATACCAACACCTGCCCCTAATTTATGGGGACCGGCATCTGTGGAACCGGCATCAGCGGCTATAACATGTGGTTTCTTTTCTAAGCCTTTCTGAAAAGATTCTGCTGGGAAACCATATCCCAACATACCTACGGGTGATAGAACTCTTATCTCTTTCATAGTGTAATCTCCTCACTTTTACTAAATAATATTCTTTGAATGTCCTAATCTTTATTTTACTTTTTCCAATTCTTAATATAATTTTCGATTTAATTTTATATCTTCGCCAAAACTTCTCTTACGTTTCTCAAATGTTTCAGCATAGCTTCTCCGGCTTTTTTAGTATCATGTTCTTTAATGGCCTGCAATATTGCCTGGTGTTCGCGCCATCGCTCCTCCCGCCTTCCGGGAATTTGCTGGGTCTTTTCTCGGGTCCCTTTTAATAAATCCAAATGTAACCGTATTATATTGGTAAAAACAAAATTATGAGATGCTCTGGCAATAGCTAAATGAAATTCTGTATCCGATTCCGTTTTTTTCTCATCTTTCAGTTCTTCTTTCTGGTTCATTTTATTTAGAGCCACTTCAATTAATTTTATATCTTCGGGAGTGGCTCTTTGAGCAGCGATTTTAGCAATTTTTACCTCAAACATCTCTCTTGCTTCTAAAAGTTCTAAAATAGAAGATTTTTCTAAACTTAGGATAATATTCTCTGTACTGTTGTGGCCATTTTTTCTTATCAATCGAATATATCTTCCCCCACCCGGTTTACTTTTGATTAAACCCCTTGATTCTAAAACTCGAAAGGATTCCCTTAGGGAGCCTCTACTTATAGATAATTTTTCAGCCAGTTCTCTTTCCGGAGGAAGTTTGTCCCCGGGTTTTAGTTTATTATTTTTAATTAAATTCATAATCTGTTCTATTACGCTTTCATATAAACGAACAGGAGTAATTTCTCTAAATTTCATATCTACCTCTTTTTGTAAAGTGATTGGGTCACTGGGTGACCCAATTTACTATTTTAAATATACCACACAATGTTTATAAAATCCTTCTTTTTTTGAAAAAATTTTAAATTTTTTTTGAAGTAATTAGAAGTAGTATAATATAAGGATAAAAGTAAAGATAAGCAGTTGGTTCTTGAAGGGGGCGAATTTCCCCGCCCCCTTTTATTTAAATTTATTTTTCTGCACTTGTTTTTAAAATACAATACCAAAATCTATTTTTGATTTATTTTATGTATTTAAAAACTTAAAAGGAGAAATTATCTCTTCTTTAAATTTTGTCCCTGCTTCTCTTAATCTTTTGGTTTGTGCTGTTAACTCTTCGGTAAAAGCTGCGGGCATTTCAATATTTTCAAATATCTTACTCATCCTCTCCATCTTCTCCAGGTACTTTGTCACCCTTAGGGAGAACTGTTGAAGGTATTCGGCCTTGGTGTAATCTTTGCCCAGTTCGCGGATGAACAAGGTTTTTAAATCTTCGTATTTGGGTATTCGGCCTACCGGGGTTTCAATGGCTTTAAATTCGTGGTGGACTCTTCCTTCGGCCCAGAGAAGCCATACTCTTTTATCCATTTTCCCGTTTAAATATTTACCGGTTTCATCCTTTAAAAAATAATTAGTAGCATAAATTTTGGGAATTACCTTAAGATCTTTAGTAAATTTTAGATGATTTTCTATATAAGTTCCCAGCGGCACCGAAATAAAGTCAAGATTGGCCATCGGATTGTATTTCCTCACCCCTCGGGCACCAAGTGTTGCGGCAGTGGTTTCAGATTCGACTGTAGCCCCCAGAAAAACACCATGTGCCCAGGTAAGTGATTCCACTATAGGTATGGTAGTATCAGAATCTCTCCCTCCATAGAAAATAGCTTTTACCGGTACCCCACCTGGATCATTTGCCTTGGAATCAATATTTTTCAGTTCGTTCAACTTGAGGGTGTATCTTGCATTCTTATGAGAACAAGGAATTTCCTTGCCCTGCTTGTCTTTTTTCCCTTCGAACCACTCTCCTGAAAAATTAATCCCCCTGTTTGGAATATCTTTTTTCATCCCTTCCCAGTAAGGGACTCCATTATTAATCAATACATTAGAGAATATAACCTCTCCTGGTGAAGTTAAGGCTTGATAAATCACTGGATCGTTTTCTGAATTTACACTATGAATGATACCAAATATGCCTGACTCCATATTTACCGCTCTTATTACACCTTTAATTTTTTTAAGATAAGCAATATCATCCCCTACTACAGTCTGGCCAGGAATCATGGCAGTACTGGTCTTGCCACAGGCACTGGGATAAGCCCCGGTAAAATAGGTAATCCGACCATTTGGGCCATGAACACCCATTATAAACATATGCTCAGCCAACCATCCTTCATTCTGAGCTTTATTAATAGCCAACCTAAAAGCCAATTTCTTTAATCCCAAAGAGTTACCGGCATATTGATTATTAACCGAGTAAACTCTGTTTTCTTCGAGGTCAATATAAATCCTCCGTTTATCTATATCTACGCTAACCCCATTTTCTAATCTTCCGGCGGAATGAAGGAAGAAAAAGAAATCGGAAGAACCGTTAAGCTTTTTAAATTCTTCATATCCTTGCCGGTAAAGAAGGTCCTCACTATGAGCTACATAGGCCGAATCAGTGATCTGCAATGCTTTCAAGGAAAATATAGAATTGGTGGGACCGAGAGAAAAGAATCTTACCAACATCTCTTTTCCAGCCATACTCCCATTAAGATAAGAATATATTTCTTTGAGCCCTTTCTCCTTTTCTATCGAATTTACCTCTATCCCCCAGTCAACATCTTGAGACAACAAATACTTGGTATTAGCTTTATCTCTACCTTGATCATAATAACCATCAAAGTGAATAGTGTGGCCTTCCATCTTTAATTTCTTTTCTTCACCGATAGCAAGTGCTAATTCTCTTACGTAATTGATATCTTCTTTTGAATCAGTTATTACAACTACTTTTGCCGGCTTACAAAGCTGTATAGCTTCTTCTACTACTTTTATAACATGCTGATTATTTAGTTCTTCTAACTTCTGTAAATCAATTTTATCCATTTATTCTTCCTCGCTTTCCCTTAAAGATTACCTACAATTTTATTAAAAAATCATCAACTTCTGTATACTTTTATAATCTCTCCATATCCCGGAGAAACAGTTATTTTCCCATTATCAAATACGACATTCCCTCTAACAATAGTTTTTTCAGGTTTCCCATAGACTTCCCATCCATCGTATACCAGGGCACTATCTCTACATTTAGTGAACATCTTATCTTTGGAAATAATATCTTTTTTATCAGGATCAAAAATTACAAAATCTGCATCTGAACCAAGGGCAATTATCCCCTTTTTGGGATACAAACCAAACACTCTTGCCGGATTTTCACAAATAAGTTCAACCATTCTATCCAGCTCCATCTTTCCTTCCTTTACTGCTGTAAAAAGCAAGGGTAATCTGGTAGATAAACCCGGGAATCCTGCCGGTGGAACAAATATATCTTCACTCCCTCTTTCCTTTTCTTCTTTGGTATATGGTGCGTGGTCACTTCCGATAATATCGATACTTCCATCATTTACCATCTCCCACATCCCCTGCCGTTCTTCTTCGCTCCTTAAAGGAGGATTAACTTTGGCAAATACTCCAAATTTATTAAGAGCATCCTCATTAAGAAATAAGTAATGGGGGCAGGTTTCCGCAATAGCATATACACCTTTACATTTTGCTTCATTCACTAATTCTACTACTTCCGGAGTAGTAATATGGCATATTTCAACTTTCGCCCCGGTCTTTTCCGCAAAGAGCAATATTTTGGAAGTTGTTTCTATCTCTACTACCGGAGGACGAGATCTGCCGTGGTATATGGGAGAGGTTTTGCCTTCACTTCTTAAGCGTGCAATATTTTTATTTATCATATCGTTATTTTCTGCGTGAAAACCGATCATTACGCCCGTCTGGGCTACTTTTTCCATAAGCTCATATTGATCACCTGTATTTGGGGCGGTAAGTCCGATAAATTCTTCTTTTCTCCCGGGGGGAGCCTCGTGTAGAAAAGTTTTAAAGGCAACTATACCGGATTTTGCACAGGGGATAACATCATCCAGGCAATCTGTTCCTGCCGCCCCAAAAAAAGCAATATCGACCACGACCTCTTTTTCTGCGACATCCATTCTTCTTTCTACTATTTCGGGGGAATGAGGTGGAGGAACAGAGATGGGCATTTCAATTATAGTAGTAACCCCGCCCAAAGCTGCATCTTTTGAACCGCTTTCAAAAGTTTCTCTTTCATCATGGCCCGGAGCCCTGATATGGACATGAGGATCAACAGTTCCAGGTAAAACCATTTTTCCTTCTGCATTGATAACTTCATCGGCATCTAATTTTTCTTTGCTTATAGCAGTAATTATTCCATTTTTTATACCTATGTAACAATCTATCAATCTGCTATCTGTAAATATCTTATCTGACTTAATTACTAGATCGAATCTATTCATAATTTATCCTCCGCATCGTTACTTTTCAACTGTTAGTTTATATTATAACTTAATACTGCTTTATAAAAAAATTATTTTTGGATTACACCCTGCCAGTAACTAAAGCTAAAAGTGCCATTCTGACATAAAATCCGTTATGGGCTTGTCTAAAATAGGCAGCCCCTTCATAATCATCAACATCAGTAGATATTTCATCTACTCTCGGTAGAGGATGAAGAATAGTGATTCCTTTTTTAGCCTGATCAATCAGAGCTCTATTTATAATATATGAACCTTTAACTTTTTCGTATTCTGCCAGGTTTTCAAAACGTTCTTTCTGTATCCTGGTAACATAGACTATATCGCTAACCGATAATGCTTTCTTTAAATCATCAGTCTCTTCAATTTCTGCTCCCCGACTTCTTAGGTCAGAAGTTATTTCTTCAGGCATTCTTAGAGATTTTGGAGAAACAAAGATCATCTTATTACCATAGAGAGCCATAAAATAACCTAAAGAATGGACGGTTCTTCCATTTTTTAGGTCTCCCACAAAGGTCACCGTAAGCCCACCCAAGGTTCCTTTTTCTTTAAGAATTGTATATATATCTAAAAGAGCTTGAGTAGGATGCTGCCCAGCTCCATCACCAGCATTAATAAAAGGATGTTCTGCATTATCGGCGGCAATCTGAGCCGAGCCTTTCATCGGATGACGCATAATAATAACATCAACATAGCCATCAACTGTTCTGATAGTATCCGCCAAAGATTCTCCCTTAGCTGCAGAAGAACTGGCTGCGCTGGCTACCGTAATTACTCGGGCACCTAATCTGTTGGCCGCGGTTTCAAAAGAAAGGCGGGTTCTCGTGCTCGGTTCAAAAAATAAACTGGCTACTACTTGACCTTCCATATTTCTAATAATTTCTCCGCTCTTAACTCTTTTTTTAAAATTTTCTGCGGTATTCATAATTAAATTTAATTCTTGAAGTGAAAATTGAGCAGTATTTATTATATCTTTTCCTTTTAACATTAAGTTAACCCCCTAAATTATTTTATTAAATTATTCAAATCGTTTTTTAAACTTTATTAATTTAATTTTTTATACTTTTTTTCTTATTTTTGAGTATGATTATAATATTACTAATTATTATATATAAAGATACTATCTAATATCAAACTTTTTATGGGACAAAAATCGAAGTATTTTTAAAATAAAAAAATTACTCGCCATCGGTAATGGTTTTTAATTTCCTCAGGGCCAGGATTAACCACACTTCATCACCGATATCTAAACTCATGCTGGCAAATATCTCCTGAGGCAGCTTTACCTTCAAAGAATTTTTTCCGGTTATAACAGTGCAACAGACCGTAGAAGATGATTCATTAATTTCAGTTAATTTCCCTCTGACCCTGTTTACATCAGGTCCGGGAGGTCTGGTATCAGAAAGATAGATATCTTCCGGTAAAATCACCACCTTCTTTATTTTCTCTCTTTCGCTGGAAACAACCAGAGAAATATCGCCACATTTTACCTCTACTAACCCAAAACTCAATCTATTACAATAATCACAGGTTAAAATATTGGGTGCCCCGATAAAATCATTAACCGTCTCTGTAGGATGAAAAAATATTTCCTTAGGAGAGCCTATCTGCTCCACTCTGCCTTTATCAAGCACAGCAATCCTTTCTGCCATTTCTTCTGCCTCATAGAAATTATGAGTAACATAAATGGTGGTGATACCCATTTTTTTCTGTAGTACTTTAAATTCAGTCCTGAGATATTTAGAAGTACGATAATCCAAACTGTTCATCGGTTCATCAAGAAGTAAAATACGAGGAGAATTAGCTAAGGCCCTGGCTAAAGCCACTCTCTGTTTCTCACCCCCGCTCAATTCTTTGGGATAACGAGAGGACAAGTGTTTTATCTTCATTATTTGAAGGAGTTCATTAACACTCGCCTTTATTTTGTTTGGAAGTTTTTTTTGAACTCTCAAACCATAAGCAATATTGGCAGATACATCGAGATGAGGAAATAGATTCAATTCTTGAAATAAGTAACCTATTCTCCTCTTGTTAGCGGGCAACCTGTCTATTGGATTATTATCAAAAAATACAGACCCTTCATAGTCGATTAACCCGGCAATAACATTTAATAAGGTGCTTTTTCCGGCACCATTCGGTCCCAATAATACCAATAACTCTTTATCAAATATCTCTAAGTTAATATTTTTACAAACATATTTAGAAATGTTTTTAAGCTTAATAGATGACATATTACCTCCATCGATAAGTCAGCTTCTTTTCTAAGAAAGCAAAAAATTTCTCAAAAGAAAGACACATTATTCCCAAAACTATTAGACAGACTATAATAATGTCTATACGGATAAGGCTTTCGGCCTTCATCATCAATGCGCCAATCCCGGTAGGAATAGCTACCATCTCTGCTGCTATTATAACTCGCCAGGCCATCCCTGATTCTAATTTCAGTCCAGTAAAGATATTGGGCAAAGCGAGGGGAACGACCACCGTAATTAAAATCTTTAGATCGGAAGCACCTAATATTCTCGCCACAGAGATATAGTTTTTATTAACATTTTTGATACCAGTAGCCGTATTATAAAGTATGGGGAAGAAGGAACAGATAAATATTATAGTAATCGGTAAGATCTCGCCAATACCAAACCATAACATCAATAAAGGAAGCCAGCCCAGGGCAGGAATAGGATAAATTAAGCTGATTATAGGATTTAATGTCTTGTTGGCTATATTGTTCCATCCCATTATAATTCCGATAAATAGTCCGGCAATAGAACCAGCTGAAAAACCAATAAGGACTCGAATTAAACTGCTCAAGAAATTACGCCCCAATACTCCACTGACTGTCAGATACCAAAATTCCGTTATTACAGTAGAAAAAGGAGGAAAGAAAAATTGACCGGGCATCAAATCTAATCGAGCGATTGTTTCCCATATTCCTAGAAATATAACGATAGGGAATATTCCCCACCCTGGCTTAAGCAATTTAAATCTTTTCATTCTTTTATAAAACTCAAATCTAAAATACCTTCAACCTTGAAGCTATTTTTAATGTAACCTAATCGGGCGACATAATCTATAGCATCCTGAATCACTGCAAGATCAATATCGGTAGTATATTCCAGCCTATTCATAGACCTTAATAAAACATCAGGAGTAATCTCTATCTTGGTAGCTATATCAGCTATTTCCACTGGGAAAAGGCTTCCCCCGGCTTCCTTTAATTGCTGAGCCACGATTTCTGCCGCTTCTTGGGGATATTGATTAGCCCAATCATTTGCTCTTTTGGATACCTTCACCAACTTCTTTACTACATCAGGGTGATCTCTTATTAATTCTTCTTTAACCACAAGAACACTCCCCTGCATTTCGGGCCAGACATCCTGACTCATCAGCAACATCTGAAAACCAAATTCCTCGGCCATAGTAGCCCATTGTTCTGGTAGAAAGGCAGCATCTAATTGCCCTGTTTTAATGGCCATCACCTGTTTCGGCGGGTTCATCCGCTGAATTCTATGTAATATTTTTTCTTCATCAAGATTATATTTGTCTATCGTCCGATGAAGAAGAACATCTACTGCTCCGCCTTCCCTAACACAACCAACGCGAATATCCGATCTTTCTAAGTCTTTAACACTTTTTATCTTATCAGGATTAACTACTAAACCATAACCGTACTTATGAGTCCCTGCAACTATCTTTATCGGAACTTTAGCATTGGCATAGACATTTATAGCTGGGATTAAACACATATAGGCCACTTGAATATCCCCTCGAGCTAAAGCAGAAGCCAAAGCCATACCAGTTACATAGCTCTCGTAAGCAGTCAAGTTAAGCCCTTCTTCCTCAAACCAGCCTTTATCCTGGCTTATATAAGCACAAGCAGCATGGTCCATAAATTCTACTGCCATACCAATAGAATCCCTCTCTTTTGAAGCACATTCACCCACTATAGAAGCAAAAACTAATAATGTTATTAATAATAAAATAGATATCCTTTTCAAAATTTTTCTCCTCCTTTTTTACTTAATTTTAATAATTTAGTAATTTTCTTTCCGAATAGTAAGCAATTTTACTCCACGTCCATGAATCTGTTTAAAGACTACCCCTTCCGAAATAAGGCGAAGCACTAACTCAGGGTCAGTTACTCTTGTTCCGGAAACTAAATCTACTCCGTAATCAAACCACACCGGTGAAAGAGGCGTAGTTGCTCCTAAGACCATAACTATACTTTCCTTTGGACACCAAGATAAAAGTTCTCCCATAGTACCATTAATTAAAGCAGTACCAGTAATAGCAATAACATCAGCTTGAGGAATTACTCGCTTTGCTTCACTGGCCGGTATATCTCCACTTTGGGGCTTTCTCTCTACCACCCAAAGCTCTTTAGTTAACTCGCGCAATTTATTAACAAATGGAAAATGTCCCACTACTACTACTTTTTTATTTTTTCCTTTTTCATAAAGCACTTCTGCTGCATTAATATTCTGGCATTTATTCAAATCGACTTCCAAAGCAGAATTAATAGCCGCCATACCCACAGAAGCCTGTAATAGACAATTAGAATTTGCATAATTACAAAGTTCTAATACCGATTTTTGGGTTAAATTTCCCACTTCTTTTATAGGAGGAGGCATCGTCGGTTCATGGATGAAAGTAGTAGAAGCTAATCCACCATATTTAGTCCAAACTCCAGTCCAAAAAGGTCCTATTCGCACTTCTTTAACTAAAATATCCTGGGTGCTTTTTTCTATAGTGGAAATAATATCCTCGATAATCTTCATATTTATTTATCCTCCTTTATTTTTTTTATTTTGGGATTATAGGATCTTTTCTGTCTTCGAAACCCGCAACTTGTATTCGTTCTTTTCTTGACTATATACTCGATACTATATACTATATACTGATTTATTCTGTCTTTAGTGGCTGCAAAAACAATACTGTTCATATCCCATAAGATAGGCAATTCCGCTAATAGTAACTCCATAAAATATAATTGGTTTTTCAATTAAAAGAGAAGTCAAAGTATCATTTACGGTAGTAGTGCCGGTTGCTATAACTATATCTGCCCAAGATAAGATTTCTTTTGTGAGAGAAATATCTTCTATTATTACTCCACATTTCTTTCGACCTATATTGTCTGGATTTAAATCAGCAACTCTTATTTCAAAATGAGCAGATAATGCTTCTACCATCGCTGGTTGTAATCCTATAAAAGCAATACGAGTTTGACCAAAACGCTCTTTAATATAATTTTTGAGATGATCGGCACATTCTCCCGGTTCTTTATCTCGACAATGAACTGTATTAGAAATAAGATTTAAATGCCGTAAAACAGCATTAACAGTTGCCACAAAGACTGCCCTTCGAAAATTATTAGTTAATGGCATTTCAAAAACTTCTCTTAATGTGCCACTATAATTTCCCGGCATATCGGTAAAAGCTTGACCTATACTTCCTTTAAAATCTGCTTGTATCATCACTTCTTTTCCTCTTAACAGAGGAAAGTCATCTCTTTCCGGATTCCCAATCACCTCTTGAGGAGTAAGGGTTCGAACATTAACCACATTTATCCGGGAAGACCAAATATCATCTCCTTTAATTAATTGACAAAATTTTTCTTTTATCTCCTGATAAAAATTCATTACTTCTTCCTTTTTTTTCTTGGATGAATCTTTTAAATAATTTATACTATCTGCCAAAATAACAATAAGGATAATGACATACCGAGCAGGTAGAACAAAATCCTCCTTCTCCCATCTTTACAAAATCTCTTTTAGTTAAAATATCCCCAATAAATATTCTAGGTAAGACAATATCTAAAATAGTATTTTTATAAAATAAAGAGGCACCTGGTATACCTATAAGGGTTGTGTTCCCTAAATAAGCAAGCATAAACATATTTCCCGGTTGAACGGGAACTCCATAAGTTACTACTTTTGCACCACTTTCCCGAATAGCCCCAGGCGTAAGGTCATCAGGATCTATAGACATTCCTCCACTTAAAGCAATCAGATCAGCTCCTTGTTCCTTAAATTGCAAAATTGTTTTTTTAATCTCTTCTGTATTATCCTGACAAAAGATCTGTCCTTGAATCTCTGCTCCAAAATAAGCAAACTTTTCTTTTAACAAAGGACCAAATCCATCCTTGATTAATCCTTTATATACTTCATTACCGGTAGTAATAATAGCTACTTTTAACTTTTTGTACTTTTTTACGGAAAAAACTGCCCCCTTCTTTTGGCATAATTCCTCTATCTGTTTTATTTTTTCTTCTTGAATGGTTAGAGGAACAATTCGCACTCCTGATAATCCTTGCCCTTTTTCCACTTTAAAATTATTAGGAAGACAGGGGATAGTAATATTTTCCATGAAATTTATCTCGTATAAGAGCTCACTTTTTACTTTGAATAATCCTCTTGTTAGAGATTTTAAAGTTATTTTTCCTTCAATGGCTTCGGTTAATTCTATATTTTCCCCTGTTACCGCTTTAGAGATTCTTAAAGAAGCTTCATCTTCATGAATCTCTCCTTCTTTTGGCTTCCAAATATATAGATATTCCTTTCCTATTTTCTTTAACTTCTCTATATCATCTTTCTGAACTATGTGACCTCTCCGAAAAGCCGGACCTTTAAATTTTCCGGGTATAATTTGAGTAATATCATGACATAAGATCATCCCTACAGCTTTTTCCACTGGTATCTTTTTCATAATATTTGAAATAACACCCCCACCTTAATCCTCCCCCCTCAAGGGGGAGGAAATTTACAAATCCGACAGGCGGGCCTGTCCTCGTGAAAACGGGGAACACCTGTCCTATGAAATTGTGGAAAACAAATAAAAAATTATTCTTCCTGAAATATTTTCTTATATAGCAAATGCAAACTTTGGTCAGCTCTCTTGCGGAACATTTTAAATTTCATCATTAATTCTCCCGCTTCCTCGGTAATTTCTGACCCTCCTCCTTTTTCTCCCCCAACTTTTCTCCTTAAGAGATTAAAGCCTAACCTTTTTTCTAAATCTTTCATTAAGTTCCAGGCCTGGGAATAAGACATATTTATTTCTGCCGCTGCCTGTCTCAACGAACCGGTTTTTTCAATCCGATGAAGAATATCCAAAGGTCCATCGCCAAAAACTTTTTCTCCATCCTTTTCTATCCAAAGCTTATATCTTAATTTCAATATCATCACTTCCTATAATTTAACCTTAAAATTATCACAACTTAGTTTCTTTTCCTCTAATTACGGACAGACACAAGGTCTTCCCCTACATATTATTTTATTCATTACATATTACATGTTACTTTTTAGTATATTTTTTTCTTCTAACCTGGATAATCTCGGCTATAATGCTTACGGCAATTTCCTCAGGAGTCTGGGCTTTTATATCTATCCCGATTGGGGCATGAACTTTGTCCAGCTCTTCCTGGGATATCCCCTGTTCTTCTAAATGTTGAAAGACGGTAGCGTTCTTCTTACAACTTCCAATCATCCCTATATAGGCAGCATTTGACCTGACCACCGAAGCTAAAACTTCTTCGTCTTTTAAATGTCCCCTGGTTACTATAATTATGTAAGTAGAAGGAGCTATATTAAGATTTCTCAGGGCTTTTTCTGTATCTTCAGCTATTATTTCATCTGCTTCGGGAAATCTATCTTGATTGGCAAATTCTTTTCGGTCATCAACGACTATCACCTTAAACCCCACCATTTTTGCTAATTTGGAAACATAAACAGAAATATGACCTGCCCCGAAAATTAATATTTCTTCTTTGGGTTGAAGAACATCTATAAAAACTTTCATATCGCCACCACAGATTGCCCCTTCATCCAGAGCAGCCGCTTCTTTGGTTAAATGATAGGTTAAAAACCGCCCTTTCTCTCCCTTTACAGCCTGTTTTGCCTCCTCAATTACTCTGGCTTCTGTTACCCCTCCTCCTATGGTACCGGCTATCAAGCCATCCTTATTCACTAACATCTTCGCTCCCACTTCTCTTGGAGTAGAACCCTTAGTTTCAACAACAGTAACCAAAGCAATTGTTTCACCTTTATCGATTCTCCATAAAGCCTCTTTAAATATCTCTGACATCTTCAGTTCTCCTTTCATAAAATTCCATTTTGCAAGCGTTATACTAATATAAATATAACGGAGTGTAAAAAAAATACCCTTCTATTAGGATTCATAAAATGTTAAGACTTTAGAATAAACACTCTTTTTAAAAGTATACAATATTACTTTAGCATTTTTCAAGATTAATTAAACTTTTGTTAAACTTTTTTTAAGATCTTGTCTCAAAATATAGATACTTAATGAACTTTCACAATAACCAATCCCCAATAAATAAGCTCAGGTATTGTGAACCTGACAATCTCTCCTCTTTTATGTTTATCACGAATAAAATCTATTTTTCTCGGTCTGATATCACCTTTATCTGCGGTAATCCAATAGACACTTTCCACATCTTCATCTATCAACCATTCTATTTCTATATGCTGTTGGATCTTAGGATCTGTATATTGAGGTTGGTCCCATTTAGTAGTATCTATTCCCATTAAATTTACCAAATTAAGTGTTTTAAACTTATTGTTTTCTCTGACTATCGTCCAGATAGAATCTTTTTCGCCATTGGGGCCAAAATTAATTTTTTTCCCTTTAACCTCCAACATAATCTCATCATTAATACCTCCTGTCAAAAAAGCTGATTTATCCCGTAAATTCTGGGAGAAGAGATATTTGCTGTAACGAGTTATCATGTCATAATAATTTTGCATAACTCTACTAAATTCTGAAGTTAATTGGCGAAACTCCGGATAATAACCATCAGTTAATATGGTAGCCCCTTCTCCTAAGACAAGATGAAAACCGCCATTGGCAAAAATACTTGCTGTAACCAGACGAGCTGCTCTTTCTCCGTCCTCCTGAGATATTTTCTTCTTTTTGTTCAAAGAAGAGATATAAGCAGCTAAAATAACCTGCTTATTATAATTTGCCAGTTTCTTTGCTTCTAAAATCAATTGACGTAAGTGATAGAAAGTATCATTGGGTGGCCATACCTCGATATAGACGACATCCTGAGGTTTAGAGGCTACTATCTCCACTGGCCAGTTATTAGCGGCATTAAAGATTAAAGCTGTCTCTTCTCCTAATTCTTTTCTCGTGTATTCAACAAACCTGCCAAATTCCGCCTCCATATCTTTTAGTTCACGCTTATTATTTATTAACGAATAATAAGTCTTTGGAAATCCATAATGATCCATATGAATTCCTTCAAAACCTAAATTTTCTATCGCCTGACGATATTGGTTTACTATATGCTCCCGCCAGGGGCAGTCAGCAGTAATATTCATAATCTGGATATATTCCGGTTGTTTATCATCAAGTATACTATTTCTTGTGATACCATCCCTGGTAGCTGCAATCCAATCTGAGTGTTCAGTCACGAAATCTTTCTCCGCTCCGTACATTGCACCATAGGCTATTGGTAACATTCCATTTTTCTTACACCCCTCTATCTGTTTTCTTATAATTTTTAAACTTAAAGGGCGATTAAAGATATCTTTATATTCTTCTTGTAGTAAAGGTAATAACTGATGGTGACGATACATCCAATCATAAAATTGAACAATATTCAAATGAAGGTTTTTCATAATCTCCAGTCGCTGATTAATATCTTTTTCCTTTTTATCTGGGTTAAATTCTGACAGAAAGCCATACCGAGGGGCCTGAAACCATTTTCCTACTACATCAAAACCAGTAGAATATGAATCCAATAATTGCTCATTTTTATAATATTTTATATCAAGGCCAAAACCCTCAAAATGCATTTTTTGGGGAATTTGCCAGGAAAGAATAATTGGAGAGGCTAAATCTTGTTTTAATTCAATCAAGTTAATTTCTGAATTGTAAAACTTGTAGTCTAAATCATTGATTTCAACTTGCAAATTATCATTAATAATATTGTTTAAAATCTCTCCCTTTAGAAAAATCTCAATCTTCACCCATTCCCCAGGATGATATTGAGCTTTATCTACGGTAACTTTTTGTATTAGCTGTAGCTTCATTCCTAATCCCCCTTTATTTATCTTTGTTATTATTAATTTTTGGTCTTTATCCTTCAAGGTTATCCTGTTTATATTCTCTCCGTTCTTCAAGTTCTTTGTCTAATACCAAATACATCGCATGTGACCATAAAAGCGGTTTGGCAATCTCACCCCACTTTTGAATCCAGATGGGATAATAATCAGGATCATTCAAATTATTAGGGACCTGTTCCGGAAGATTACCTTTTTCATCTGCTTGTTTTTCAATCCAACTCAATAATTTCCTGGCTTTTCCTAATTCTCCTACCTGACAATAATACCAACCTAACCAAGCGGTAAGTAAAATCCACTCTCCCCCACCATAATATGTGTCTTCGGGGTAACGGTGAACCCCTCCGGTATAGAGTTTTTTTTCAATATCTTCTACTGTTCTTTTTGTAATTTCATCTGTTGGTTTAAACATTCTGAATGGGACTATCAACCATAAAAGATTAGCGTCAATACTGGTTGACCCGAAGTATTTAGTGATTCTTCCTTTATATATTCCTTTTCTTAAAATTAATTCCCTGATCTTTATACAGATATCCGGTATATCTTTATCATGAATAAATTGATTTATCGACCTTAATCCACCATAAATACAGGCTAAAGTGGATGGATGAATTTTATCATTAAACTCCTCCCAACAATCGTAGTTGGGAGTAAACCAAAAATGTTTAAGATAATTGATGGTTAATCTAATACTCTCTGAGAACTTAGTTATTAAGGCATTATCTCCTGTAATAGTAATATGTTCAGCAAGACCCCAAAGCCAAGTACCATAACCATCTATTTGAAAATTTTGCCAGTCATCCATGCATTCCGAGCCATCTAATTTATAACGAGTGTGAAGAAACTCGGAAGGTTTAATGGAAAAACCTTTTCTCTTTTTAGTAATTAAAGCTTTGACTCTATCAGGATATCTTTTAATAATTTTATCTACCCATAGATAAAATTTTCCTGCTGATTGATGTTCTCCAAATCGATCCATAGAATATGCTGTAAAAGTCCCATCTCTAAACCAGCAATATTTATAGACTTTAAAGTTTGGTGAAGCAACAAAAGCACCAGAAGGGCTTTGGTATTTTTTCAATATTTCTATACTTTTCTCAAATAAATAATTCACAATTTTTTTCCTTTTTCTTACAATTTTATTATATTTTTATTATTATTAACTATAGGATTTTTTAATCTGATATTTATTCAAGCTATTTTACCTTTGAGTCTCCTTTACAAACAAATACATTATCACTTTAGACCACTTGTAACGACACCCTGGATAAAATACCTTTGGAAAATTACAAATACAATAATAACTGGAATCGAAGCTACTGTCGTTGCAGAAAATAATAACCCCCACTGAGTGAGATACTGGCTCTGGAAAAGAGCTATAGCTACGGGTAAAGTTCGGCGAGAGCCTTCTCTTATAGCCACATGAGCCCATGGAAACTCATCCCAAGCATAAAGGAAAGTAAAAATAGCTACTACAGCCAGTCCTGGTTTTGATAAAGGCAGGATTATCTTTCTAAAGATATCCCAACGAGTCCCACCATCCACCAAAACTGCCTCTTCAAGTTCCCTTGGTATAGTCTCAAAGAAACCTCTCAAGAGAAAAGTCTGCATGGAAAGAGTAACTGATACATACACTACTATCAACCCCCATAGACTATCAAGCAGGTGCAAGTTTTTAGCAATAATGAATTGAGGAATTATAAGCATTACTGGAGGTATCATCATACCAAGAAGGAGAATATAGAAAAACACCTCTTTCCCGGGGAATTGCATTCGAGAAAATGCATAAGCCATAAGAGAAGATATAAACACAGTTGAGATAGTTGTTGCTGTCGCTACAAAAAAACTGTTTAAGAGATTACGACCAAATAAATCCTTCCCAAGTGCTTTGATATAATTTTCCAGAGTAGGATCTCGAGGTATTAATCTAGGTGGATATTCAAAAGTGTAAATCTGACTTTTAAAAGATGCAGATATCATATATATAAAAGGAACAAGGGTAATTACTACACCACAAATAAGCAATATATAGGAAATATTACGAAAAATTCTTTCTTCTTTTGTTGTTAACATCTTTTCAATATTCCACCTTTCTTCGCAAAAGTTTTATCTCTATTACACTTACCATAAAAATAAAAGCAGCAAGGAGATAACTGATGGCAGATCCATAACCAAAATCTAGATTAGTAAAGGTTTTTTTATACATAAGTGTTAATATAAAGTGAGACAAATCCAGAGGATTACCGCCTTTAGTCATGAGTAGACCCGATACATATACATTAAACCCTCCTATTACCAGAACCACTACTAAAAATACCAAAGTAGGCCGAATGAGAGGAAGAGTAATTTTAGTAATTTTGTGCCAGATTCCTGCCCCGTCAATGGTCGCGGCTTCATAAAGATCAAGAGGAATGTTTTGTAAAGCAGCTAAAAGAATAATTGCAGACCACCCTACTCCCTTCCATATCCCTAATAGATTCAAGGGTATCATTACCAGAATAGGATCGGTTAGCCACATTATCTTTTTATCTACTAAATGCAACATATCCTTTAATATAAAATTAACTAGCCCGGCCTGACTACCAAAAAAATACTCAAAAAGAAAAGTTACAACAACCCAAGAAGTAATTACAGGAATATAATAAGCGACCCTAAAGAAGGTACGCCCTTTTATCTTCTGGTTCAGAAGGATAGCCACAACTAAAGCAAACAAAATCTGTCCCGGTACTGTTATTAAAGTATAAACAATAGTGTTTAAAGTTGCTCTTATGAAAATAGGATCATTTATAACCCTAACATAATTACTAAAACCTATAAACTTACTAGCTCCGATATCAACAATATTCCACTTATAGAAGCTCATACGCAAAGAGTAGATCAGTGGAAAAAGTATAAAGGTAAAAAAGAGACCCATACCTGGAAGAAGTAAAAGATAAGCTCCTTTCGAGCTTAAAATTTTCTTTAAAAAGCTTTTATCTAAAATCTTATTCTTAACTTCCATTATTGTCCTCGAATCAACTATAACCAATTGTCTGGAGAAGCGTAGAGCTTCTCCAGACAATTTTCTTTTCTTTTTTATCCTTCCTTATTCTTCTATAATTAATCTGTTTATCTCCTCTGCAGCATCATCAAGAGCTTGCTGAACAGTCTTTTCGTCTCTCAACATGTACTGATAAGCATTATTTATAGCATTATCCATCTCTGCCCATTTAGGATGAGGAACACGAGCTTTGGCAGTTTTTAGTTGTTCCATGAAAACATCATAGTATTCCGGTAACCTCTCATTTCCTTGGACAGTGGACAAAGTAGGTATAGCTCCTGTCTCACCAATAGTTAATTGAGCTTCCTCGGAAAGCAAAAATTTTGCCCATAGCATAGCTTCATCCTTATGCTGCGAACCTTCAAAAATGACTACATTTTGACCACCAACTACAGAACTGGTAGTTACATCAGGCCCTCTTGGAACCAACGCAAAGTTAACCTCAAATTCTGGGTAATCAGACTTAAGAATCGGGTGTGCCCATGGTCCCTCAATTATCATAGCATATTTACCAGTAGCAAGACCTTCAAAAGCACCTATTCCTCCACCACCAAGAAGCAAAGGAGAAAGAGATTCATCTCTATACATATCCACAAGCACCTGGTAGGCTGCTACACTCTTTTCCCCATTAATATATCCTATTGCAGTAGTAATCTCAGAATCAGTAACCTCTCCACCCATGGCATAGAAGATGGAAGCTGGAGCCCAAAAATATGTTCCACCCATTGTGTAACCGTATATTTCTTCATCAGGATTAGAGAGTACAGCAGCATACTTTACAAATTCATCTATAGTTTCTGGGGGTCCGGAAAGGCCAGCTTCTTCAAACATCTGCTTATTCCATACCAGAACCTGCGTGTTTGTATCCTGCGGAAGACCGTAGTAATGTCCTTTCCAGAAGTTAGTTGATGTAGGACCTGGATATGTGTTGGCAATAATTTCATCAAACCCTTCCATCTCTTCATCCAAAGCTACCAGTGCTCTAATTTCAGCAAACTCAGGAACCCAGATTATATCCAGCCTAGCAGTATCTGGGACAACTCCACCGGCAATCCCAATCAGGAGAGCAGGTTTGAAATCATCATAAGCCATTCGTGTCGGCTTTATTTTGATGTTGGGGTATTGCTCTTCAAACATTTCAATTACTTTTTTCAGAGCTTCCTCCTCAGCATCACCCATAGTATGCCAATAAGTGACGGCTTCTTTTTCCTCTGCTACCCCTTCTAATGTCATACCAGTAATCAGCATTATTACTATCAAAAAAATACTCAATCTTTTCAATTTTATCTCCTTTCTTAGATATCTAATCTAAAACTCATTTTAATACTTAACTTTTTTAATCTCTATAGAACCACCTCCCTCTATAAAATTATTACTTTATTAACTAGATAAAGTAATTTTAACAAAAAAATGTAAGTATCAATACTTCCCCAATACTTCAACTCAGGTACAGTAAACCTAATTACTTCACCCCTGTTATGAGGAGACCGAACAAAATCTATTTTTTTCGGCCTGATATCACCTCCTTTATCTGCTTTAATCAATCTAATTTCCGTATTATAAAAATTGCGGTTTAAATCATTAATCTCACCTTTTAGATTATCATTAGTAATATTATTTAAAATTCCTCTCTTCAGAAAAATCTCGATTTTCACCCATTCTCCAGGATAATATTGGGCTTTATCTACGGTAACTTTTTGTATCAGCTATTGTTCCATCGCTAATCCTCTATTATTTATATTTCATTATTATTAGGTATAGACAAAGGATAACTTCTGCTTTCTTTATCACCTCCACTCTAAATTAATATCGCTCATTGGAAATGTCTATTTGTATTCTATCTAAAGATTATTCTGATTATATTCTCTCCGTTCTTCAAGTTCTTTGTCTAATACCAAATACATCGCATGTGACCATAAAAGCGGTTTGGCAATCTCACCCCACTTTTGAATCCAGATGGGATAATAATCAGGATCATTCAAATTATTAGGGACCTGTTCCGGAAGATTACCTTTTTCATCTGCTTGTTTTTCAATCCAACTCAATAATTTCCTGGCTTTTCCTAATTCTCCTACCTGACAATAATACCAACCTAACCAAGCGGTAAGTAAAATCCACTCTCCCCCACCATAATATGTGTCTTCGGGGTAACGGTGAACCCCTCCGGTATAGAGTTTTTTTTCAATATCTTCTACTGTTCTTTTTGTAATTTCATCTGTTGGTTTAAACATTCTGAATGGGACTATCAACCATAAAAGATTAGCGTCAATACTGGTTGACCCGAAGTATTTAGTGATTCTTCCTTTATATATTCCTTTTCTTAAAATTAATTCCCTGATCTTTATACAGATATCCGGTATATCTTTATCATGAATAAATTGATTTATCGACCTTAATCCACCATAAATACAGGCTAAAGTGGATGGATGAATTTTATCATTAAACTCCTCCCAACAATCGTAGTTGGGAGTAAACCAAAAATGTTTAAGATAATTGATGGTTAATCTAATACTCTCTGAGAACTTAGTTATTAAGGCATTATCTCCTGTAATAGTAATATGTTCAGCAAGACCCCAAAGCCAAGTACCATAACCATCTATTTGAAAATTTTGCCAGTCATCCATGCATTCCGAGCCATCTAATTTATAACGAGTGTGAAGAAACTCGGAAGGTTTAATGGAAAAACCTTTTCTCTTTTTAGTAATTAAAGCTTTGACTCTATCAGGATATCTTTTAATAATTTTATCTACCCATAGATAAAATTTTCCTGCTGATTGATGTTCTCCAAATCGATCCATAGAATATGCTGTAAAAGTCCCATCTCTAAACCAGCAATAAGAAGAATACATAGAAAAATTGGGTGACGCAATATAAGCACCGGTCGAATATTGATTATCCTTAATAATTTCAATACTTCTTTCTCGAAGTTTTCCTGTTGATACAACTCCAATCTTTTTCAACAAAGCTTGACCTCTCTTTCAATTCTTCTTCCTTATCATAAAGGTAATTTAAAAAAGTCCCTTATCACCAATGTAGCTGCACCAATTATCCAGCCATCCTCTCCAAGTTCGGTAAGAATAATATCTAATTTTTTTGCCTCTTCAGGAAATGAATGCCTTTTGACAGCTTCTTTAAAAGTCGGCGAGAAGAAATTATAAGCATCTATTCTTTCTCCCCCTATAATGATGGCTTCTGGATTTAATAGATTCACAGCGTTTTTTACTCCAATTCCTAAATTTCTACCCATTCTCTTGAATATGTCTTTTGCTACAATATCTCCACATTTAGCAGCTTCCAATAATTCTTTGGGAGTAGGCTTTTTAAATTTTCCCCTACCCTGAGCTATGGCTTTTTTTGCTTCTTCAATAAGAAAATAATCGGAAGCAAGAGCCTCCAAACATCCTGTTTCACCGCATCTACATTTAGGACCATTCATATCTATACAAATATGGCCAATCTCCCCAGCTCCACCGATTGCACCTCCATAAAATTTTCCATCTACGACAATACCAGATCCTATTCCTTCGCCAACAGTAATGCATATAAAATTCTTGTAATTTTTTCCCGCTCCATACCATTTTTCTGCTAAAGTCAGGGTATTTACATCATTACTAAGGAAAATTGGTACTCTATATTTTTCTTTTAATGGTTTGGCTAAATCGACATTTTTCCAATTAAGAATAGGAGAATAAATGGATATACCCTTTTCTAAATTTACAAAACCGGAAACACCTATGCCAATACCTAATAAATCGGTTGATTTAATTATTCTATCTATATTATTTATAATTAATTCTAATATTTCTTGACTTTTACTGCCTCGGGGGAATTTTTCTTCACTTCTTGAAATGATCTTCCCTTTAAGATTGGTTAATCCAAAAAAAATTCTTTCTGCTTCAATTTTTATGCCGCAAATGGTTTTGTGATTATAGTTGATATCAAGAAAAGTTGGTCTTCTTCCACCACTGGATTTATCCTGACCAACTTCTTTGATTAATTTTTTTCTCATAAGATAGTTTACAATATTAGTAATACTGGCTCGTTCTAAACCTGTAGCTTTGGCAATAGCTACTCGAGAAATTGGGGCCTTCTCTCTGATTATATTTATCACAATACTTCGGTTTAAGTTCTTAAGTAATGATTTGCTACCTTTTTTAATATTCATAATCTATTACCTTAATCTTTTTAAAACTTACTTTGTTTTTTGAATTAACTATATTATAATAAAAAAATTTTGCTTTTGTCAAGCTATTTTCTAATTTTTTAATTATTTATACTTGCTTTTACCTCAATAAACAATTTCCCTGATTATTTTTTATTCATATAAGCACAGATGGCCTCTAAAACTGCTCCCCCTATAGAGCGAGCTTTATCAGAAACAGTAAAGCAGTATTCTCTTATCCCTCGAGGATCGATATCTCCGACTTTCATACCTCTGGTAACCCAATTTTGAGGATAGATTAACCCTCGCAAGATACCAGATATTTCTGCTCTTAAAGGAACTTTTTCAACTTCTGCAATTACCTCTCCTGCCTTAACTATATCACCAATACTATGTAAGGGTGTGATTTTACCTTCAGCCGGAGCTCGTAATAGCCTTCTTATAGATTCTCGCCCTACTTCTCCGGGCACACCGGTATCCGGTGCAGCCTGACCATGATAGTAAACTCTCCCCAAATTATGTCCTCTCATAGTTTCTATCACCACATCAACATCTTTCCCTGCAGTAAATCCCGGGCCTAAGCTAATAACCAGAGAAGCCTGATTTATTCTGGTTCCTAAATTACGTTTTGCCAAAATAGCATCAACCAAAACAGTAGGAGAAAGCTTTTCAATGCAGTAACCTTCCGGGTCTACTAAAACCGGAATCTTCCCCTGTTTAATAGTATCTTCCGCTTTTTCCCAGGAAGGAATCAAAACAGCTTCTATCTCTTCTACAATAGCCTTGCCTTCATAAACTGCTCGGGCAAAGGAAACAGGAAGACGGATAACCGTAGGATGATCTACTTCTAAAATCATCACGGAAAATCCGGCTCGGGAAAGCCTCACCGCCACCCCGGTAGCCAAATCTCCTCCGCCTCGGATAATTACTAATATATTGTTCATCTTATTTAAATCTTTCCTCTTTTATGAAGAGAGTCAAAAATACTTTTCATTTTCTCATAATCTTCTTCCCGGTCAATATCTAAGAATATGGATTCGCCTGATATTTTAAATCTTTTTACTCTCTCAGGATGGGCTTTAATTAATACTCTCCCTCCTACATCACCGGTTACGGCCATTAACTCATCTTTCCAACAAATATCAAAAAGAACCGGATTCCCTCGCTTTTCTTTATAAAAAGGAACTACTATCTCTTTTTTGTCCAGAGTAAAAGCACGAATCATCTTAAATAATATAGAGGGATTAATTAAGGGTTGATCTCCTAAAATAAGAAAAAATCCTTCCACTTCCTGAGTGTTTATTTTTAGCAAAGCCTTTTTAATTGAAGTACTCATCCCCTTACGAAAATCAGGATTAAGCACGATTTCAGCTCCCCAAGCTTTACCTATCTTAATAATTTCTTTATCTTCAGGGCGAACCACTAAAAAATATTTATCTAAGGGAGTTAACTTTGCTGCTTGCAATACCCATTCTATCAATTTCTTATCACCCAGGGGAAGAGTTAATTTTACTTTCCTCATCCTTTTACCTTCCCCTGCAGCTAAAATTATTCCATAAATCATAATGTTTTCTCCTCTTTTATTACCTCAGATACCACTTCCTTCTGACCAGCAGCTCCTATAATTATATCACTAATTCTCCGGTGACAGATTTTTAAAATTTCAAAAGCTAATTCTTCAGCCACTTTCAATCCTTTGGAATTCTCTACTTTATTAATAAAAAGATGACAGCAGCAACCCGGAGGGACTCCTTTAAACAAACCTTGGGGATGGCAAATTAAAAAGGCTAAGGCTTCTATTCCAACCTTTTCTCCTAAGTTTAATCCGGTTAGTCGAGAAAAAATCTCAGAACGAAAAACATTTTCTTCTAGTAAAGAAAGACCCAGAGCGTCTATACCAATTACTCCGACTAAATCTGTAGTCGATAAAGGAATTACCGGCTCGTGAGAAGCCGGAGCTTTTACCGGTCTTCCTGCTGCTCCATCGGCTTCTACCAAAAAATAATCTGCTAATTTGTCCTCCCACCATTTATCTAAATAAAGGGGTTCGGGACCCGAAATTTTTTCTCCTTCTTTTTCTTTTATACGATGATGGACCAGTACTATTTCCCTATTTTTATTTTGATAAAAATATTTTTTAATATTATCTTCCATAATTTTTTCATCATTAAATTCAATTAAGTTTCCTTTTTTTATAAAAGGAGCTAATTGCCAGGTAAACATATGAGTAGTAGTAGTTAGGATAATCTTCTTTTTCTGTTTGCTTAATTCCTGAGCTAACCCTTTAAAAAGAGTACTCTTCCCACCTGCACCTACAAGAGATATAAAAGCTCTCTCTTTTAAATCTAAAGCTTCACTGATTAACATTTAATTAATCCTTATTTATGATAGTAATTTAGTTTCTCTAACTATACTTTTTAACAGGTATAATATTCTTACTTTTTAAAAAAATCTTTCTTTAAATCTCTTATTATTTTTTCTGCTGTCGCAGGTAATTGCCTTATTCTTACTCCGGTAGCATCATAAATAGCATTTAAAATTGCCGGTACAATATTATTAAATGAAGGTTCTCCTATGCCTTTGGCTCCGTAAGGCCCTAAACCACCGCCAGATTCAATCATAATAGTTTTAACTTCCGGAGAATCAACAGCCGTAGGAATAAGATATTCAGCCAAAGAAGGAGTTTGAGGAATTCCCTTTTCTATAGCAAAATCTTCAGATAGAGCATAACCTATTCCCTGTATAGAACCGCCCTCCATCTGTCCTTCTACACAGGCCGGATTAAGTGCCTTCCCTATATCATAACAACTGACAATTTTTAGAACTTTTACCTGTCCAGTTTCTATGTCCACTGCTACCTCTACTGCTTGAGCACCAAAAGTAAAATCGGGGAAAGTCATACCCTTTATATTGGTTAAATCTGGTATTCCGGTAAAAGGTGCATTAAATTGAGCCTCCGAATATAATTCTATCCCAGCTGCATTACAGGCTTGTATAGCTTCCGTCAAAGGTAAATATTCTGATTCATCATATTTTACTACCAC
>Ga0315543_1001172_pt1 | contig 29200 bp, 31 predicted proteins | sample SalMarSW160210MG_2_FD_203098 | JGI IMG/M metagenome (GOLD analysis project Ga0315543, IMG submission 203098) | Salt marsh sediment microbial communities from the Plum Island Ecosystem LTER, Massachusetts, United States - Salt Marsh Sediment SW1601-210 ... | reverse complement strand
GGAGTTAAAAGAGAGGAGGATATTATATATGAGTGTTGTATCGGATCCTGTTGCTGATATGCTAACTAGAATTCGAAATGCCAACAAGGTGCGGCATGATTCTTTAATTGTACCATCATCAAAGTTAAAATTAGAAGTTACTCGTATATTAAAAGACGAAGGTTTTATTAGAGACTATAAATATAGAGAGGATAACAAACAAGGTCAATTGACCATCTATTTAAAATATATTAATAAAGAAAAGACCATTAATAATCTTAAAAGAATTAGTAAGCCTGGGTTGAGAGTCTATGTAAAAAAAGATGAGATACCAGAAGTATTAGGCGGTCTTGGGATCGCAATAATTTCTACCTCTAAGGGTATAATGACTGGTAAAGAGGCTCTACAGCGTCATCTTGGTGGAGAAGTAATTTGTTATATTTGGTAAATATATAAATATATTTATTTTTTGATTATTAATAAAAAAAACAAAGATGTTTGTCTCGTAAATCGCGAATTACGCTTCGTATATAGTATATAGCATATAGTAAAGAAAATAAGAGAGAGAAAGAAGTAGGGGTTCGATTCATCGAAGCCGCTTAGAAAATTACCAAAATAATACGGGTTGAATAAATTTAACCCATACACTAAAACTATACGCTAAACGCTGTACGCTATACGCTAAAAGTAATACGCAATACGCAATACGAAAATGGGAGGTTTTATATGTCCAGGATAGGGAAGATGCCAATCACTATTCCTAAAGGAGTTAAAGTTGAATTAAATAATAATAAGATAAAGGTATCCGGAGAAAGAGGTACTTTAGAGAGAAATATCCATCCAGATATCCAGGTAAAGATAGAAGAGGACAAGATTTATGTTTCCAGGCCTTCCGATAGTAAATTTCACAGATCTTTACATGGATTGAGTAGAAGCTTGATAAATAATTTGGTTGAAGGTGTGTTTTCAGGTTTTGAAAAAATCTTGGAAATACAGGGAGTAGGTTACCGAGCTGTTCTTGAAGATGGGAAAATGGTCATTCAGATAGGTTATTCTCACCCCATAAGTATTGAACCACCCAAAGGAATAAAATTTGAAGTGGAAAAACAGAAGATAATTAAAGTAAAAGGCATTGATAAACAGCTGGTAGGGGAAACTACTGCTAAAATAAGATTATTAAGGAAACCAGAACCATATAAAGGGAAAGGAATAAGATATATTGACGAAGTAGTGAGAAGAAAAGTAGGTAAAACTGGCGCAAAATAATCAATTAAAATAACACATTAGATATTTTAATTATATAGGAATTTTCTTTTTTCGTAGGCCTCGTTTTGATACTTACTTAACAGGGTAAATCTATTGTGGATGAAATAGTTGTGTTCAAGACTCTAATTGCGAATCTTGCATTTTGTGTTTGAAACTAACGACTATTCACCATTTACTAACGATTATTTTATAAGAAAGGAGTGCTAATATTGACTGAAATAGACAAAAGATTGGCTAGAATCAAAAGACACAAAAGAGTACGTAAAAATATATCCGGTAGTAGCGAAAGGCCACGACTATGTATTTTTAGGAGCCTAAAGCATATATATGCCCAAGTAATTGATGATAGGGAAGGAATAACTTTAGTTTCTCTATCTACACTCGACCCAGAAATAAAGAAGAAAGAAAAATATCAGGGGAACATAAAGGCTGCTAAAGTGCTTGGCAGCTTGTTAGCTAAAAAGTTAGAGGAAAAGGGCATAAAAAAAGTAGTGTTCGACCGAGGAGGTTACCTCTATCACGGTAGAGTAAAGGCCGTAGCAGAGAGTGCTAGAAAAGGAAATATAGTTTTTTAGTCTAAAAAATTTATTTGAAAAGATATTTTTTAATATAAATTTAAAGACAAGAGAAATTTAACAAAAAATATTTAGAACCAAAAGTTATATTAAGAAAAAATGGGAGAGGAGGTGGATAAGTGCTAAAAATAGACCCTGAAAGTTTAGAATTAAACGAGACAGTTGTTTTTGTAAATAGGGTAAGTAAAGTTGTAAAAGGTGGAAGGAGATTTGGTTTTTCTGCTATGGTCGTAGTGGGGAATGGTGAAGGAATAGTAGGTATAGGCTATGGGAAAGCCAAAGACGTTTCTGAGGCAATTAAAAAAGGGGCGGCAAAAGCAAAGAAGAATTTGATAAAATTAAGAATAAAAAAAGGAACTATCCCTTATACAATTATAGGACGATATGGAGCTGCTAAGGTTTTTATGAAACCAGCCTCTCCTGGAACCGGAGTTATTGCTGGTGGTTCTGTTCGAACGATATTAGAAGCAGCAGGATATCAAAATATTTTAACTAAGTCCTTAGGAAGTGATAATAATTTAAATATTGCCAAAGCTACTATGGATGCTCTTACAAGTTTAAAGGATGCAAAAAACGTAGCAAAATTAAGAGGAAAAAGTGTGTTGGAAATGTATAGCCAACGATTACAACCAAGGGAGGTAACAAGCAATGAAATTAAATAATTTATGCCCGGCACCTAAATCAGTTAAAAAGCGCAAGAGAGTAGGTAGAGGTTGTGGTTCGGGGCATGGTTCTACTTCCTGTCGAGGCTCAAAGGGGCAAAATTCTCGTTCGGGAGGTGGAGTCAGGCCGGGTTTCGAAGGTGGCCAGATGCCTCTGTATAGAAGAATTCCCAAGAGAGGATTTACCAATATATTCAAAAAAGATTATAGTATCGTAAATATTGGACGATTAAATATATTTAAAGATGGTGATATAGTTACCCAGAAAGAATTAATCAATAAGGGAATTATAAAAAAAATAGGGTATGGAGTAAAAATATTAGCTAAAGGTGGCTTAAATAAGAAATTAACTATCAAAGCAAATAAATTTAGCCAGAAAGCGATAAGTGAGATTGAATCAATTGGTGGGAAGATAGAGGTGGTATAATTGTTAGAAACATTTCGTAATTTATTTAAAATTCCTGATTTAAAGAGAAGATTACTTTTTACTTTAGGAATGTTAGTTGTAGTTAGACTGGGGAGTCATTTACCTTTACCAGGTATAGATAAAGAAGCAATGGCTAATCTATTTGCTCAAGGTGGAATATTAGGTTTTTTTGATCTTTTTGCTGGAGGAGCATTAAGTCGTTTTTCTGTTTTTGCTTTAGGAATTATGCCCTATATTAATGCTTCTATTATTATGAGTCTTTTACAATCTGTAGTCCCTATTTTAGAACAATGGGCTAAAGAAGGGGAAGAAGGTAGGACGAAAATTACCAAAATAACTCGTTATTCAACAGTATTTTTGGCCATTGTCCAGGCTTTTGGAATAAGTGTTTGGCTGCAAAATATGGGTGTATTAATGATTTCAGGATTTGGTTTCAGATTTTTATTATTGATTACTCTTACCGCTGGGACTTGCTTTTTAATGTGGTTAGGTGAAGAAATTACTGATTTTGGTATCGGTAATGGAATTTCTATAATTATTTTTGCTGGAATTATTGCCAGAATTCCTTCTCAGCTCGTGCAAACCGCTAAACTTTTTCAAGTTGGAGAAATTGGTATTTTGCCACTAGCGTTTTTAATGGTAGTTTTTATAGCTATTATCGGAGGGGTTATTGCAATTCAGAAAGGCCAGAGAAGGATACCGGTTCAATATGCAAAAAGAGTAATAGGGCGCAGAATGTATGGTGGGCAAGGGACCCATATTCCTTTACGGGTGAATCAAGCTGGAGTTATTCCGATAATATTTGCCTCTGCAATATTACTTTTTCCAGCAACTATTGCGCAATTTTTTCAGAATATAGCTTTTATGAAAAGTATGTCTGATGCTCTTTCGCCAGGACAGCCATTATATCTAATTTTGTATTCTATGTTAATTATAGTGTTTACTTTCTTTTATACAGCAATTACCTTTAATCCTGCAAATATGGCGGATAATATGAAAAAATATGGAGGTTTTATCCCCGGAATAAGACCAGGGAAAAATACTACCGTTTACATTGATCATATAATGACTCGTATTACATTAAGCGGTGCACTATTTTTGGCTATAATTGCTATTCTGCCTAATATTATAATAAAAATTACAGGAATTACTACTTTCTATTTCGGAGGAACGTCTTTGTTAATTATGGTAGGAGTGGCTTTAGAAACTGTTCAACAAATAGAATCACACATGTTAATGAGGCATTATGAAGGATTTATTAAGAAATAGTTTTTTATAAACTAATTTGATTAGTTAGTTAGTTACTTAGTTGGCTGATTAATTGGCTAATAAATATTAGTATTAAACTAGCTAACTATTTGACCATAAAACCAGTTAATTGATTAGTATATAGTGAATAGTATTAAAACGAAAAACGAAAAGCGAAAAACGCAAAACTAAATCCATATCTCGTATATAAGATAGAAGCCAGAAGACAGAATCCAGTATTCAGAATGAATTATTTTAGAATATAAGGTTATATTATCTTGTTAAGTTATTTTATATTCTTCTGACTCCTGACTACTGGCTCCTGAATTCTTTAATGATAATTATGGTTTTAGTTTTTAGTTTTAACATTTTAGTTGCATACTGAAAACTGTCAACTGGAACCCTGTATTTAATGCTAACGACTATTCACTAACGACTAATTAAAGCAGGATAGTTGACTTAAAAAGAAAGGGAAAGTTATGAGGTTAATCTTGTTGGGTCCTCCAGGTGGGGGGAAAGGAACGGTAGCAAAAAGGTTGCAGGTGGAATTTAATATTCCGGTAATTTCAACAGGAGTAATCTTAAGAGAAGCAGTAGATAAAAAGAATAAGCTGGGTATAGAAGTTGAGAATATTATGAGTAAAGGAGGCTTAGTTCCTGACCATATTATTCTGGAAATAATAAAAGAAAGAATAAAGCAGGAAGATTGTAAGAATGGTTATATTTTCGATGGCTTTCCCCGAAATATTAAACAGGCGAATTCATTAGAGAAATTAAATAAAGAGCTCAATGAATATGTTGATTATGTATTTTACTTTGAGATACCTTTCTCTGAAATAATACAAAGGTTATCTAACCGTAGAGTGTGTAAAAAGTGTAGCACTAATTATAATTTGTTATTTAATCCTCCAAAGAAAGATAATACCTGTGATCTTTGCAGCGGAGAGTTGTATCAACGAGAGGATGATAAAGAAGAGACTATAAAGAATAGATTGAAAGTATTTGCTGAACAGACTATACCTTTAAAAAAATATTATAAAGAAAAAAAATTGTTAAAAGTGATAGATGCTAATTTAAGTGAAAATGCTTTTTTAGCGATCAAGAAAGTTTTACGAGGAATGCATAAATAGATTGGTGGTAATTTTAAAGTCTCCCGAAGAAATTAATTACATAAGAAAGAGTTGTAAATTAGCAGCAAGCGCCTTAAATAAAATATTAGAAAATATAAAAGAGGGAATTACTACTTTAGAGTTGGATAGGATTGCTGAGGATTATATAATAAAACATGGAGCAAAACCTGCATTTAAAGGTTACGGAATAGAAAATAATAAATTCCAGCATTCTATATGTGTTTCTATAAATGAAGAAGTAGTTCACGGTATCCCTGGAAAGAGAAGATTGAGAGAAGGGGATATTGTGAGTATAGATATTGGAACAAATTTAGAAGGTTACTATGGGGATACTGCGATTACAGTTCCCGTAGGAAGAATACGGCCAAAAGAAAAAAAACTTTTAGAAGTAACTAAAAAATCTTTATATAAAGGCATAGAGAAAGCCGTTGTAGGTAACAGATTAGGTGATATTTCTTTTACCATACAGGAAACAGTAGAAAAATCACATTTTTCTGTAGTAAGAGAATATGTAGGCCACGGAGTGGGTTGTTATTTGCACGAAGAACCACAAATACCCAATTATGGTGTTTCTCATACTGGTTTAAGGTTGGAAGAGGGGATGGTGTTAGCACTTGAACCTATGGTAAATATGGACGGTTATAAAACAAGACTTTGTAATAATGGATGGACGGTTGTGACAGAAGACGGAAGCCGGTCAGCACATTTTGAACATTCTATAGCCATAACTGCAGATGGTAACGAAATATTAACTAATCTTTAAATAAGTAGCAGTTGATAAATAGTTTGAATAAAAAGAATTTAGGCGGAGGAATAATTGATGGTAAAAGAAAAGTGCATAGAAATGCAAGGCAAAGTAATTCAGTCCTTGCCAAATGCTACTTTTCGGGTTGAACTGGAAAATGGTTGCGAAATATTAGCCCACATTTCAGGTAAAATCAGGATGCATTTTATTAGAATATTACCTGGAGACAGAGTGAAAGTTGAAATGTCACCTTATGATTTAACCCAAGGTAGAATTGTATATAGATTGTAATAAACACGTATCTCATATCTCGTGAATCGTATCTCGCAAAAAAAAGGGGAATCAGAAACCAGATTCAGATTCCTGAATTCTGGATACTGTAGCAGTTTTAAAATAGGTTTTGATTTATGACTTTTTGCTCTCAATATTCAATTTGATAATAAATGATTATATAAGCAAAATAAATTCTCTAACGAGATACAAGATACGAGCGACGAGATACTATATAATACGTGGAGGAAGGAAATAGATGAAAGTAAGATCATCAGTTAAAAAAATGTGTGCAAAATGCAAAATAATAAAAAGAAAAGGTAAAATAAGAGTAATTTGTAGTAATCCAAAGCACAAACAGAGACAGGGGAAATAATTTTAAAGGAGGATATATTAAGATATGGCTAGAATAGCCGGAGTAGATTTACCTAGGAATAAGAGAGTAGAATATGCTTTAACTTATATTTATGGAATCGGTATTACCAGCGCTCGTTCCATATTAAAGGAATCAAAAGTTAATTTGGATACAAGGGCAAAAGATCTAACCGAAGAAGAGATAAATAAGATAAAGGGAATTATTGATAAAAATTATAAAGTAGAAGGAGAATGTAGAAGTGAAGTTACCACCTCTATAAAAAGGCTTATGGATATAGGTTCATATAGAGGTCTAAGACATCGAAAGGGATTGACGGTGAGGGGTCAAAGAACTAAAACTAATGCGAGAACCAGAAAAGGGCCCAAGAAAACAGTAGGAGCAAGAAAAAAGAAAAGTATATAATATCTCAGATACTGAAAGGAGAATTTAATTGGCTAATAAGAAAAAAATAAAGAAAACCAAGAAGAAAATAAAAAAGAATATAGTTTTAGGGGTAGTTCACATTCAATCTACTTTTAACAATACCATAGTTACCATTACAGATGGAGATGGAAATGTAATTGCTTGGTCTAGCGCGGGGAGTATGGGTTATAAAGGAAGTAAAAAGAGTACGTCTTTTGCTGCTCAAATGACCGCTGAAGCGGTGGCCAAAAAAGCTATGGATCAAGGATTAAAAGAAGTGGACGTATTAGTAAAAGGTCCTGGCCCAGGGCGAGAAACAGCAATTAGATCTTTACAAGCAGTAGGTTTAAAAGTTAATATGATTAAGGATGTTACCCCAATTCCACATAACGGTTGCAGGCCTCCAAAACAAAGAAGGATATAAATTAGTCGTTAGTGAAAAACAGCGTGGAGCGTACAGCGTTTAGCGTATAGGTGCAGGTAATAATTGTAAGAAAAATACAAAATGCAAATTAGTCGTTAGTTTCAAATAAAAATGCAAGATAAATTAGTTAGCTAGTTAATGGTTAATTGGTATACGAATTATTAGTATTAAAATAGCTAATTGGTTAACTATTAAACTAGTTAACCAATTTAAATTAAAATTTTCTATTATGAAGTTTTAAGAAAATAAGGAGGTTTTTATTATATATGGCAAGATATACAGGGGCGGTATGTAAGTTATGCCGCAGAGAAACGGTGAAATTATTTTTAAAAGGGGATAGGTGTTATTCTGATAAATGCCCAATAGAAAAAGGTGCTTCATTACCTGGCAAAAATGCAAAAAAGACAAGGATAAGAAAATTATCTACCTATGGTATAAGATTAAGGGAAAAACAGAAACTTAGAAAGTATTATGGATTACTGGAAAAGCAATTTAAAAATCTTTTTGAAAAAGCTGAAAAGAAAAAAGGTGTTACCGGAGAAAACTTCTTGGAATTACTAGAGAGGAGATTGGATAATATAGTTTACCGATTTGGTATAACTAAATCAAGAGCTCAATCTCGCCAATTGGTCTTGCATTCACATATACTAGTTAATGGAAAAAAAGTGAATATACCCTCTTATCAGGTTGATATCAATGATGTGATTGAGATCAAAAAAAAGAGCGCAAATATCGAAAATATTAAAGAAATTAAAGAAGGGAAGACAGAGGTTAGTATTCCTTCTTGGTTAGAGTTTGATTTTAAGAACTTAAAAGGAAAGATAATAAAATTTCCTTCTAAAGAAGAATTAAATTTACCGGTAGAGGAAAAATTGGTAGTTGAGTATTATTCTCGTTAATATTTTTGGGTTTCCTATACCTAAAGAAGGAGAGCATTGAAGGTGATGAATATTAATAATATAAAAATTAAAGTGAAAGATTTATCAGATAATTATGGCAAGTTTATCATAGAACCATTGGAAAAAGGTTATGGTGTTACTTTAGGCAATTCCCTTAGAAGAACATTATTATCTTCTATGTGGGGAGCGGCTGCAACTGCTATTAGAATTGAAGGAATTAGCCACGAGTTTGATACTATTCCAGGAGTCAAAGAAGATGTAATTGAAATAATTTTAAATATTAAAGAATTAGTAGTTAAAATGTTTGCCGAAGAACCACAGATTTTAAAATTAAAGGCAAAAGGTAAAAAAACAGTAACTGCAGCAGATATAATCCCCAATATTAATGTAGAAATACTTAATCCTGATTTAAAGATAGCTACTTTAAATAGCAATGCCAAACTAGATATGGAGATAGTAGTTGAAAAAGGGATGGGTTACTTGCTTGCTGAAAAAAATAAAAAATCGGATCAATCGGTAGATACCATCTTTATTGATTCTTTTTTTTCGCCTATTACGAAGGTACGCTATGATGTGGAAACTGCCAGTCTGAGTCAATTTTCTAATTACGATAAATTAACTTTGGAAATATTTACTAATAAAAGCATTTTACCAGATGAAGCTTTGAGTAAATCAGCAAATATATTGATTAAATATTTAAAAGTATTTACTAAGTTTTCTCCCGAAGATGTTGAATTAGAGGGCGAACTTATTTCAAAAGAAGAAAAAGAAAAGGGCGAAAAGGAAAAAATCTTAAATAAAACCATTGAAGAACTAGATTTTTCAGTTCGCTCGTATAATTGCCTAAAAAAATCCAATGTAAATACATTGAGAGATTTAGTTAACCACTCTCCGATGGAGGTTATAAAGATAAAGAATTTAGGAAAGAAATCTTTAGATGAAATAAAAGATAAAATAACTAAGTATGGATTTGTTTTAGGTGAAAAAATGCACCAGGAGGATTTTTAGAATGAGACACAAGAAATTAAAAGGAAAATTGAGTCGCAGTAGTAGTCATAGAAGCTCTTTGTTGGCTAATTTATCTATTTCACTAATAACTCATAAAAAAATTGAGACCACATATACTAAAGCAAAAGAAGTTCGAAAGTATATAGAAAAATTAATAACAACCGCTAAAAATAATAATTTGCAAGCTCAGAGAGAGGTGCAAAAAGTTATAAAAAATAAAAAAGCTTCTAAAGTACTTTTTGAAGAAATTAGTCCAAAGTTTCTGGAAAGAAATGGCGGTTACACCCGAATTGTGAAAACGGGATTTCGCAAAGGCGATGCCGCACCTTTAGCTGTAATTGAATTTGTAGAATAAATAAAGTAAAAAAGATAAAAGGTTAAAAAGTTCTATATTAAAACTGATTATTTGACAGTTAGACTTTTTAACCTTTTGATTTTTGTAATAATTTGGTATTGAGGATAGCGTACAGCGTGGAGCGTATAGCGTAGAGTTAAGAAAGAGGAAAAGAAAGAAGAGAGAAAAAAAGTAGGGGCGTATTGCATACGCCCTGATAGTATATAGCGAAAAACGAAAAGCCATAATTTAAAATTCAAAATTATTTTTGTATATGTATACTATATTACTATTGCGATTATAAGTGTATATCATACATCGCGTCATGTAGGGCTTGGATTTATCCAACCCGGGTTGTTTTGGTAATTTTTCTTCTAATGGGCTCAATTCATTGAGCCCCTATACGCTACACGCTTTACGCTCTACGCTCTACGCTAAAGTACGATATACTATATACTATCTTACATAAGTGGTGAACATTTTGATTAAAATAAAAAATCTAAGTCACGTATACAATTATCATAAAAAAGATCAAATAAAAGCTTTGGATTCTATTAATTTAGAAATAAAGAATGGTGATTTTATTTCTATTATAGGTTCTAATGGATCGGGGAAATCTACTTTAGCTAAACATATAAATTGCTTGCTGCTTCCTACTACTGGAGATATTTGGGTAGATAAAATGAATACCAAAGATAAGAGCAAAACATGGGAAATAAGACGAAAAGTTGGTATGGTATTTCAAAATCCAGACAATCAGATTATTGCAACTACGGTGGAAGATGATATAGCTTTTGGTCTAGAAAATATTGGAATAAAGACAAAACTTATGAGAGAACGGGTAGATTGGGCTTTAGAAGTTGTAGAAATGGAAGAGTATAAAAAAAGTGAACCTCATTTGCTTTCAGGTGGGCAAAAACAAAGAGTAGCAATTGCTGGAGCAATTGCTATGCACTCTTCCTATTTGGTTTTAGATGAACCTACGGCAATGCTTGATCCCCGGGGTCGAAAAGAGGTTTTAGATATTGTTAAGAAGTTAAATCGAGAAGAGAATATTACCATGGTTTATATTACTCACTTAATGGAGGAGGCGGCTGAATCCAGCCAGATAATCGCATTAGATAAAGGAAAAGTTGCTCTAGCAGGAAGACCCGAGGAAGTATTTACTCAAATAGAGGCTTTAAAACAATTAAGATTGGATGTTCCTCAAATAACCGAACTCGCCCTAAGATTAAATAAAAGAGGAATAAATATATCTCCTCATACATTGAAAGTTGAGGATATGGTGGAAAGTTTATGTTTATACATTTAGAAAATGTGTGCTTTACCTATAGTTTAGGAATGCCCTTTGAAACAGAAGTGTTAAAAAATATCAATTTGGAGATTGATAAAGGTGAATTTATTGGTCTAATCGGACATACTGGTTGCGGAAAAACGACTTTAATTCAGCATTTTAATGGTTTGCTTACGCCAACTTCCGGTAAAATCTACGTCGAAGGAGTAGATCTAAATAAAAAGGGAGTAAACCTTAAGTTAGTAAGACAAAAAATAGGTTTAGTATTTCAGTATCCCGAGAATCAATTATTTGAAGAAACAATTTATCAAGAAGTAGCTTTTGGTCCAAGAAAGTTAGGTTTACCAGAAGGAAAAATTGAAAAAAGAGTCAGAGAAGCCTTAAAGATGGTCGACCTTGATTATAATTTCTATGCAGAACGTTCTCCTTTTTCTCTAAGCGGAGGAGAGATGAGACGTGTTGCTTTGGCAAGCATACTTTCCATAAGACCAAAAATGTTGATTTTAGATGAACCTACCGCCAATCTTGATCCGCGGGGTAGAGATAATATATTATCTGAGATAAAAAAAATACATTATAATTTTGGAATGGGTGTGGTTTTAGTTTCACACAATATGGAAAAAGTTGCTGAAACAGTGAATCGTCTTTTAGTAATGCAGCGAGGAGAGATAATTATAGACGGTGCTCCCCGGGAAATTTTTGAGAAGCATGCCAATGATCTAATGGAAGTGGGTTTAGGACTTCCGCAGGTAACTGAGTGTATGCATAAATTGAAAGCAAAGGGAAAAGATGTATATACTGGGGTATTAACTGTAGATGATGCTGAAAGAGAAGTGTTAAAAAAAATCAATAAAGAGATAGATGCTTAAAGAGTTTAATATACAAAATTATCAAAAAGATGGGGAAAGATGAGAATATTAAGAAATATTAGCTTTGGTCAGTATATCCCAAGGGATTCTTTAATTCATAATTTGGATCCCAGAATAAAAATATTGAGTTGTTTGGCTATAATTGTAAGCTTATTTCTGCTAACAGAATATTTAGGATATTTAATTTTAGGAAGTTTTGTAATAATTAGTATTATTATTTCTAAGGTACAACCAAAATTTGTATTTAGGGGTCTGCGTCCCCTATTATTTATTATTATATTTACTTTGATAATTCATCTTTTTATGACTGAAGGAGAAGTAATTTATCAGTTGGGCTTTTTAAAAATAACCCAGGAGGGGTTGATAAAAGGACTGCTTATTTCTTTTCGATTATTTATACTAATTTTAACTACCTCCTTGCTTACTTTGGCTACCTCTCCCATATCTTTAACTGATGGAATAGAAAGATTATTGTCTGTTTTTAAATTCATAGGTATGCCCGCTCACGAAATAGCTATGATGATGACTATAGCGCTGAGATTTATTCCGACTTTGTTGGAAGAGACAGAAAAAATAATGAAAGCTCAAATATCTCGAGGTGCAGACTTTGAAAGTGGAAATATTTTTAACCGAGCAAAGAATTTAATTCCTATTTTAATACCCTTATTTATTAATGCATTTCGGCGTGCTGATGAATTAGCCATTGCTATGGAAGCCAAATGTTATAGAGGGGGAGAGGGCAGGACTCATTATAGGGAACTAAAAATTAAAAAAGCCGACATCTTAACTTTCATCTTAACTGTAGTTATTACTATTATGGTGAGCGTAATATTTTAAGAGCAGTATATCGTATTGCGTATATCGTATATCGTGAAGAGAGAAAAAATGGTTAATATAAAACTTACCATAGAATACGAGGGAACTAAATATTATGGCTGGCAAAGACAAAAAGGTCTTTTAAGCATACAGGGAATTTTGGAGGAAAAAATATCCCAGATTACCCAAGAAAAAATATCACTTAACGGTTCTGGAAGGACTGACGCGGGAGTGCATGCCCTGGGTCAAGTGGCAAACTTTAAAACTAACAGCTCTATTCCTTTGGTGGAATTACCTTTTATTCTAAACCGTATGTTACCTTTAGATATCAGGATTAAAAAAACAGAAAGGGTAGATAATAATTTTCATGCCCGCTATAGTGCAGTTAGTAAAATTTATCATTATTATGTTTTAAATTCTAATCAAAACAATAACTACCTGTCTATTTTTTTAAGAAATTATGTATGCTGTGTTTATAAAAATATAAATTTAGAAGAGATGAAAAAAGCCAGTAAATTTTTGCAAGGAGAACATGATTTTACATCTTTTGCCTGTTCGGGGAGTAGGATTAGAAACTGGGAAAGAACCATTAAAGATATAAGCATAATCAAGAAAGGAAATATATTTTGTTTCCATATTGAGGCCGATGCTTTTTTATATAAAATGGTTCGTACCATCGTTGGTACTCTCTTGGAAGTAGGTAAGGGGAAGATAGGTTATTTAGAGATGAAAAAGATATTAGAAGCAAAAAATAGGAAAATGGCGGGTAAAACCGTTCCTGCTAAAGGGCTATTTTTAATGAAAGTAAATTATTAATTAGTCGTTAGTGAATAGTGAATAGTCGTTAGTATTAAATGCAAGTTGACAGTTATCAGCATACAACTAAAAATTAAAAACGAAAAGCGAAAAACCATAATTCAAAACTCAAAACTTTTTCTCTCAATACTAAATTTTAAGTTCTGTTTTTGTTTCTTTCCCTTTTCATTTTTACTATATAGTATGCGAGATAAGAAAGATGAAACTCAATAGATAAAACAATATATTTAAATTTTAAATTTTGAGCTATAGCTTTGCGTTTTGCGTTTTTCGTTTTTCGCTATATATTTTATACTTTATACTATTCACTATATACTAATTAAGCTTGACATCATCGCTTGATTATATTACAATTTATTATGTTATTTTCTAATAAAAGAATAGTGTTTTAAGGTGAATCGATAATTATTTTATTTTTTTAAAAATAAATTACATATGAAATTATTAGACAGGGAGGAACAAAGTGAAAACCTACAGTGCAAAAGCAGAAGATATTAATAGAAAATGGTATCTAATTGACGCAGAAGGAGAGATATTGGGAAGATTGGCTACCCAGATAGCTACAATATTAAGAGGAAAGAATAAACCAACCTATACTCCATCTATGGATTTAGGTGATTATGTAGTGGTTATAAATGCTGAAAAGATAAAAGTAACTGGAAATAAACTCAAAGGAAAAATATACAGGTATCATACCTCTTATCCAGGAGGCTTAAAAAGCGTTATTCTGGAAACATTATTAAAGAAAAAACCGGAATTAGTGGTGAAAAAAGCAGTTCAAGGCATGATTCCTCATACAAAATTAGGTAGAGCAATGATTAAAAAGTTAAAGATTTACAAGGGGAATGAACACCCCCATCAAGCTCAAAAATTAGAAAAAATTAACTAAGCATGAAGAAGGAGGTTAAATACTTGTCACAGACAAAAAGTTATGGTACCGGAAGAAGAAAATCCTCAATTGCCAGAGTTTGGTTAGTCCCTGGCAAAGGTAGTATAAAAATTAACAAAAGAACATTAGATAATTATTTTGGACGAGAATCTTTATCGACCGTAGTAGAGAAACCTTTAGAATTGGTAAATAAAAAGAAGGAATTAGATGTTTTTGCTAAAGTAGAAGGAGGGGGCATTACTGGCCAAGCAGGGGCGTTACAACATGGAATTGCTAGAGCCCTTCTGCAATATGATCCTACTTTGCGCCCAATCTTAAAAAAAGAAGGTTTATTAACTCGGGATGCAAGGATGAAAGAAAGAAAAAAATATGGTCAAAAAGGCGCTCGGGCCAGATTCCAATTTTCTAAGAGATAATTTTTTTTACATCATTGAAAAGAGAAAGGTTAGCCAAGTAGTAAGGCGCCTTTCTCTTTTTTTTAGTTTTTTATCTGAAAACTACACAAACTTTATTCTTGGTTTAATTTAATTGCATAGGAATATCTTTTTCCGTAAACCCTAATTAGTATATAGTATTTAGTAAATAAATACAGTAATGAGTGATGAGTTATTAATAATTAGTAACAAGTTGTAAGTTCCAGGTTTCGAGTTACAAGTTACAAGTTTATAGAAAGCTCAAAAGAAGCGTATCACCATTTTTCATAGACAGGCGAGACGCCTGTCCTACGGGAAGGCTGGGGGGATGTTTTCGTATCTTTAGCATTCGTATTTTTCCCCGCAATTGTTCCCCGCGCCTATACGCTACCCGCTGTACGCTATACGCTAATTAAATACTAACGACTAATTTACCTTTTATAATTATTTTCCCTTTTTAAGGAAAGAAACAATGAAAAGAAATCCTCGATTAGATATTTATTTGGATAAAATAAAAAGTAATTCAGAAAATATTAAAGCCCTTTGTTCAAAACACGGAATTAAAGTAGTGGGAATAACTAAAGGATGTTGCGCTATTACAAAAGTAGGTCAAGCCATGATAGACGGGGGGATAAATATTTTAGGCGATTCTCGAATTGAGAATCTTAAAGGATTGAAAAAATCTGAACATAAAGTAGAGACGATGCTAATAAGGATCCCTATGTTAAGTGAAGTGGATAGAGTTTTAGATTGGGCAGACATAAGTTTAAACTCAGAAATTTCGGTAATTAAATCACTATCACAGGAAGCTTTAAAGAGAAAAATCGTTCATAGAATAATTCTAATGATAGACTTAGGGGACTTAAGAGAAGGAATTATGCCAGACGATACTTTGCAAGTGGTAGGCGAAATTAGAAAATTACCAGGAGTAAAATTAATAGGCGTTGGTGCAAATTTTTGCTGTATCAGCGGAGTAATGCCTACTCGGAAAAACCTAACCAAACTGGTTGAATTAACAGAAGAAATCGAAAATAATTTTCATATAAATTTGGAATTAATTTCAGGGGGTAATACCAGTGTTTTGAAATTAGTTGAAGATGACATTATTCCTAATAGAATAAATCAGTTAAGGATAGGAGTAGGTATTCTACTTGGCCAAGATGATGTAAGATTGCGCAATATAGCAGGCACTTATCAAGATACTTTTATTTTAACTGCAGAAGTTATAGAAGTACAAGAGAAGCCATCTTTACCCCGAGGAGAGATGGGTCGGGATGCTTTTGGCGAGATACCTGTTTTTCGGGATTTAGGAATAAGAAAAAGAGCCATTTTAGCAATAGGGAAACAGGACATTTATCTCAATAGTTTAATTCCTCTGAAAGAAGGAATAAAAATAGTAGGTGCAAGTAGTGACCATTTAATTATTGATATTACTGATTTTAAAGAAGAATTAAAAGTTGGTGCTGAAGTAAGGTTTAGATTAAATTATCCTGCATTACTTTCTGCCACCACTTCAAAATATGTAAAAAAATATTTCTATAAAAGGAAGGAGAAAAAATAATGGCTATAGATATGAAAGGAAAAAATTTAGTATCCATTAATGATTTGAGCAGCGAAGAGGTTACTCAAATATTAGAAACTGCTGAGATTATGAAATTGAGACACTATTCTCATGAAGAACAACCTCTTTTAAAGGGAAAAGTTTTAGGAATGATATTTCAAAAACCTTCTTTAAGGACCAGGGTATCTTTTGAAACAGGAATGATTCAATTAGGTGGGCAAGCAATTTATTTAGGTCCCGGTGATATAAAATTAGGAGAAAGAGAAGCAACTAAAGACATTGCTCGAGTGTTGTCTCGTTACGTAAGCGGAATTATGGCCCGAACTTTCAGCCATGAAATAATGTTAGAATTAGCCAAGTATTCATCAGTTCCAGTTATCAATGGATTATCTAACTTTTTACATCCCTGTCAAGCTTTAGGTGATTTATTGACCATTAAAGAAAAGAAGGGTAGATTATCTAATCTTAAATTGGCTTACATTGGTGATGGTAATAATGTGGCACATTCCTTGCTGTTTGGAGCGGTTAAGGTAGGGATGGACATTGTTTTAGCCGTTCCCCCTGGTTACGAGCCGAAGGAAGAGATCGTAAATATGGCTAAAGAAGATGCAAAAAAAATAAATAGTAGAATAGAAATTATCCACGATCCGAAAGAAGCTGTAGATGAAGCCGACGTTATCTATACTGATGTCTGGACCAGCATGGGATTTGAAAAAGAGAGTGAAATTAGAAAAAATGTGTTTAAACCCTATCAAATAAATCAAGATTTAGTAAATAAAGCAAAAGATTATGTGATAATATTACATTGCCTGCCTGCTCATCGTGGAGAAGAGATAACTGATGAAGTTATAGATGGTCCTCATTCTGTAGTAATTGATCAGGCAGAAAATAGATTACATGCTCAGAAAGGCATCTTAGCTTTACTATTATAAATACAGAATTAGATATATATACTTTGATCTTTCTTCTCTTTACGCGATACTCGATACTCGATACTAATATAAGATTTGATTAAAGAACAAAATAATTTTATAATTAATAGTAAGGAAAATATTTTATCTTTTTAATTCATCACGACACGCTGTGTTGAAACTAAATATTAACTGAAAACCAAATTCACTAGCCAACCGGTAAACCGGGTAACCGAATACTAACTAACTAATTTATTGGCTTTTAAATTTTTCAATAATTAAATTGTATAGGAATTTCTTCTTTTCGTAATCTCTGTTTAGTAAATACTAATTTAGTAAGGTACAACCCTGCTTAGTAGATACTCACTTAGTAGAGTAAACAAAAGGCAGTAAAATAGTGAGGGCACAATTCATTGTGCCCCTACAAAAGAAAAGTAGGAGCATGGCGTGCCATGTCTTCTTGTACTAACGACTATTCACTATTCACTAACGACTAATTTAAAAAGGGAGAATCAAGTGCCAATCTCTTTCAGTATTTTAGATATTATAGACATATTAATCATTGCTTTTATTTCCTATCACATAATTCTCTTAATCAAAGATACCCCGGCAGTACAATTAATCAAAGGATTAGTTATTCTTTTTATCGTATCTTTTATTGCTGATCAGCTTGGCCTTAGAACTATCAATTGGCTTTTAAAAGGAGCTGTGGCCATGATGGTTGTAGCCCTGCCTATAATATTTCAACCAGAAATAAGAAGAGGATTATTAAAAATGGGGAAAAGAGGATTTTTTATAAATACTTCTTTTTTACACAAGGAAGTTGATAAAAAGATTGAACAACTAATAAATGGATTAGTTATGGTAATGCCCATGCTTTCCAGTAAACACAAAGGAGCTTTGGTGGTTTTAGAGAGAGAAGTTGGTTTAAAGGATATTTTAGAAACTGGTATTATTTTAAATAGTGAATTTTCTCCTGAATTATTATATTCTATATTTATGCCCGACTCTCCTTTACATGATGGAGCTGTAATTATTAGAGGGAATAAGATAGCAGCAGCGAATTGTATTTTACCGCTAAGTGCGAGAATGGATATTAGTAAATCTTTGGGTACCCGACATAGAGCAGCTTTAGGATTAAGTGAACAGACAGATGCTTTGATAATTATAGTATCAGAAGAAACAGGAAACATATCCATCGCATTAGATGGAAAGATTACCCGACCTATGGAACCCCAGGGATTAAAAAAGATGTTAACGCATCTATACCAGCCTAAGATAATCTCTGAATTTGGTTTCTGGCCGACAGAGGAAAACAAAAAATGAAAGAATTAAAAAATTGGTTTTTAAAAAATATCGATATCAAATTACTCTCTTTATTTTTAGCGATTATTTTATGGTTGTATATAGCAGGCGGGGAGAACCCCATGGTAGAGAATTTTATCGATATATCTCTTACTCAAACTAATCTCAGCGAAGACTTAGCGATAAAAGAGTTTCCCACAAATGTAAGTGTAGGAATTAAAGGGCCCAAAAATATAATAAATAACATTTCTTCACATCAGATTAACGGAATAGTAAATTTTTCTGAAATTAGTAAAGAAGGCTTATATAAATTAAAGGTAGAAGTCACACCTCCCAAAAAAACACAGATCACCAGAATTATTCCTTCAGAAATAAAAATTGAAGTTGAAGAAGTTTTAACTAAAGAGGTTGAAGTTGAATATAGTTTAATAGGGGTTCCCGAAAAAGGATATTCTTTAACTGACGAACCCCAACTTAATCCTTCTAAGGTTAGGATAATTGGTGCTCAGAGTGTAATAGAAAATTTAAAACAGATAATTTGTGCTATTGATATTTCCGGAATAAAGGAGAATTTGAGCAGAAAAATAAAAATAAAAGCAGTTGATATAAACGAAAATGAAGTTAAAGAAGTAAAGATTGAACCGGATATAGTGGAAGTATCAATTTCTTTGACTCGTGGATATCCCGAAGAGCAATTAAAAGTAAAACCAAAAATAATTGGGAAACCAGCTCCGGGTTATTATATTTCTGAAATATTATCTAATCCCGATGAGATAAAGATTTTTGGTAATTATTCTAAAATAAGTACTATTGGATTTTTAGAGACTATTCCCATCGATGTAAACGGGATTACAAAGACTTTATCAGTGAAAGTCCCGCCTGCCCTAGAAGAAGGATTAAATATAGTGGAGGATGAGGTTAAGCTAATAGAAGTAACCATACAAGTTAAGGAAGTCATAATCCAGAAAATCCTAAAAAATATTTCAGTTGTACCTCAGAATTTTTCTCCCTTTGTATCTTGTGAAATAAAACCTGAGGTAGTTGATATCACTGTTGAAGGAAAAAATATTCTAATTGACAAATTAAAAGCAGAAGATATAAAAACCTTTGTGAAATTTACGGATAGTTTTAAGGCAGAGCAGAAGGTAAAAGTTCAAGTAGATCTTCCCGAAGGAATTTTTTTAATTAAAATTGAACCAGAAGAAGTAACGGTGTCAATCAATAAGTAGTCGTTAGTGAATAGTGAATAGTAGCGTATAGCGGGTAGCGTTTAGCGCATAGTATATATAGCTAAAAACGAAAAGCGCAAAACGTAAAGCCATAGCTCAAAATTTAAAATTTAAATATATTAATTTTCATCTTTCTTATCTCTCCGCCTACCATATTGTAAAAACGAAAAGATAAAGAAGTAAAAACAGAACTTGAAATTTAAAATCTATGAAAAAGTTTTGAATTTTGAATTATGGTTTTTCGCTTTTCGTTTTAAATTTTTAGCTGTATAATGATAAATGAAAAACTGACAATTATAAACTAAAAACTATTCACTAACGACTAATAAAGAGGTAATTTATGAAAAAATTATTTGGAACTGATGGGATAAGAGGGATTGCCAACAGGGAGCCCATAACTGCAGAGGTAATCTTTCATATAGGAAGAGCTGGAGCATATTTATTCAAAGATGAGGTCAATCCTAAGATATTAATCGGTAGAGATACGCGAATTTCGGGGGATATGTTAGAAGCTGCTTTAATAGCAGGGATATGTTCAATGGGTGTAAATGTCTTAAGAGCGGGAATAATACCTACTCCCATAGTGGCTTACCTAACCAGAGCTTATAATGCTAATTGCGGCATAGTTATTTCTGCTTCCCATAATCCTTTCGATCACAATGGCATTAAATATATTAGAGGGGATGGTTTTAAGTTTTCTGATTTAGAAGAAGAAGAAATAGAGATAATATATTTTGAAAATCATTCAAAGGATGAATGGCCTACTAAAAAAAATATTGGAAGAATAAAAGAATTATCTGAAGGAGAAGAAAAATATATTGATTACATTAAAAGCACTCTTCCTTCAAAATTTACTCTCAAGGGATACAAAATCGTTTTAGATTGTGCCAACGGTGCATCTTACCTAATTGCCCCCCGTGTTTATACAGAATTAGGAGCCGAGATAATTACCATAAACGATAAACCTAACGGTATTAATATAAATTATAATTGTGGTTCGGTACATCCTGATTTTTTGAGAAAAGAAGTTTTAAAACAAAAAGCAGATTTAGGTTTTTCTTATGATGGAGATGCAGATAGGGTTATCGCCGTAGACGAAAAGGGAAACATTGTAGATGGAGATCAAATAATGACAATTTGTGCTTTAAATCTTATTAAGAAAGCCCAGTTGCCTAATAAAACAGTAGTAACTACCTTAATGAGTAATATTGGCTTTGATAGGGCTATAGAAAAGGCAGGGGGAAGAGTTATTAGAACTAATATCGGGGATCGTTATGTATTGGAAATGATGAAGAAAGTTAAGACAGTATTGGGAGGGGAACAATCAGGTCATATTATTTTCTCGCAATATAGTACTACTGGGGATGGATTGTTAACTTCTCTACAACTTATGAAGGTTCTTCGGGAAGAAGAAGAATCCCTATCTAATTTGGCTTCAGTAATGGAAAAATATCCTCAGATTATTTTGAATTATGAGGTTAAAGATAAAGAACGATTCTTTAAAAACATTTGCATAAAAAAATTTATTAAAGAAATAGAAAAGGAACTTGACGGAAAAGGTAGAATTTTTGTTCGAGCTTCTGGTACTGAACCATTAATTAGGATATTATTAGAAGGAGAAGATAAAAATAAATTAGAGAAAATTTCTCAGGATTTAAGAGAGGTAATTGAAAAAGAAGATATATAAATAGTGAATAGTCGTTAGTGAATAGTATTTAGTGATAAAACGTAAAATGAAAAGTGCAAAATGCAAAACTATAACTCAAAATTAAAAAAATTGAGAGAAAAAGTTTTGAGTTTTGAATTATGGTTTTTCGCTTTTAGCTCTAAGTTATAGTATAATTAAGACAAACATCTTGCTAATCCAAAACTATATGCTAAACGCTACTTGCTATACGATATACTACATACTAATGACTATTCACTATTCACTAACGACTAAATTAACCGGAAGACCGGTGGATTGGTAGACTGGGTAACTGGCAGACTGGTAGATTGGAAGATTAAAGGGAGGTGATAAAAGAAATATAAATTAAAAAATTGAATACAAGCGCCAGAACTTACTGAATTTGAAGGGCTAAGTGTTTTGATAAGGTAAGTTGACGAGGAAGGAGTTTATCGAAAATTCGGCGGATGCTCCTGGGTTGGCCAGATCCTTAAAAAACCTGTAAAACTTGTGAGTAATTATAAGGACAGAGAGGTTTTTATGGCAAAATAAATCCATTCTTAGGTATTCTTACAAAGGTTTTTCTATTCCAGCACACACAGTTTTTTCAAAAGATAACGCAAAGCTAAAAGTGCAAAGTGTAGAACTAAAACTCAAAACTCAAAATTATGAAAAAAATATTAAATTTTTAGTTTTTCGCTTTAAACCTTAAGTTTTAGATATGTATATAATACGATTGCTTAAAGAAGTTCTTGGATATTAAGGTATTTATTGTAGAAGTAGAAACAATGGAGAACCCTATTATCTTTCTTAATGGATTGATAATAGGGTATTTATTTTTTTAAAATAGTTTTAATATTTTACAAAGAGAAAGGAAAGAAAAATGTGTGGAATTATAGGATACATTGGTTTAAAAGAAGCAGTACCAGTTTTAATGTCTGGATTAAAGAAATTAGAATATCGAGGATATGATTCTGCAGGTATTGCTGTATTAAAGGATAATAAAATTCAAATAAAAAAATGCAAAGGAAAGGTAGCCAAATTAGAAAATTTATTAGAAAAAGGTGCCCCAAAAGGTAATATAGGATTAGGACATACCAGGTGGGCTACCCATGGAAGACCCAACAACTTAAATGCTCATCCGCATAGTGGATGTAATTCAGAGGTAGTGGTAGTGCATAACGGAATTATAGAGAACTACACACTCTTAAGAGAAAGATTAATTTCCGAAGGGCACAATTTTGTATCTGAAACAGATACCGAAGTTCTCCCCCATTTAATAGAAAGTAATTATCTGGATGATTTAACTTTAGCAGTAAAAGAATCTATGAAAGAAATAGAAGGGTCTTATGCTATCGGAATTATTTCTACTCGTGATCCGGGAAAAGTTGTCGCTTCACGTTGCGGGAGCCCTTTGATTATCGGGATAGGAGAAGGAGAGATGTTTTTAGCTTCTGATATTCCCGCTTTGCTTAGTTATACCAATAGAGTAATATTTTTAGAGGAAAAGGAGATTGCTACTATAACTAAAGATGGAGTAGAGATAATCGATTCCGAAGGTAAAATTTTACAGAAAGAAGTAATAAATATTGATTGGGACGAAGAGATGACAGAAAAGAGTGGATATAAACATTTTATGCTAAAAGAAATTTTCCAAGAAACTATGGTGATCCGTAATAATTTAGAAGATAGAATTAATCTATCTACAAAAGCACTGGAACTTGAAAGCGTATCTCTTCCTTTAGATAAAATTAAAGAAATAGAAAGGATATTTATTTTAGCTTGTGGATCTTCTTATTATACAGCCTTAGCAGGTAAATATATTTTTGAGGAGTTAGCCGGTATTCCGGTAGAAGTAGATTATAGTTCTGAATTTAGACACAGAAAAATATTGTTGGGCAAAAAAGATTTAACCATTTTAATATCCCAATCAGGAGAAACTGCGGATACTATAGCTGCTTTAAGAGCTTGCCGGGAAGCTGGTTCTTACATATTGGCTCTTACCAATGTAAGGGGAAGCACTATCAGTCGGGAAGCAGATAGTGTAATCTATATTAAAGCGGGTCCGGAAATAGGTGTGGCCACCACAAAAGCTTTTGTTGGTCAATTAATGTGCCTTTACATATTATCTCTCTATTTTGCTCAAGTTAGGGAGACTCTTGATTCATTGGAGATTAATAAAATAATTTCCGAGTTAATAAAGATTCCTCAACTGGTCGAGATTAGTTTACTTAAAGACCCAGAGATTGTTAAATTAAGTGAGGAATTTTATAAATATCATAATTTTCTTTACCTGGGGCGAGGAATTAATTACCCCATTGCTTTAGAGGGGGCTTTAAAACTTAAGGAGATTTCTTATATCCACGCTGAAGGTTATCCAGCAGGAGAGATGAAACACGGTCCCATTGCTCTTTTGGATAAGACTTTTCCGGTAGTGGTTATCGTGCCACAGGATAAGGTTTATACTAAAGTAATTAATAATATAAAAGAAGTTAAAGCTCGAGATACTTTGGTATTAGCGATTGCTACAGAAGGTGATAAAGAAATTATCAATATAGTAGATAGGGTATTCTATATTCCTGAAACTTTGGATATACTATATCCTATCTTATCGGTTATACCTTTACAATTATTTGCGTATCACATTGCGGATAGATTGGGATGTGATGTAGATAAACCGAGAAATTTAGCTAAAAGTGTTACTGTGGAGTAAAAAGTTGATTATTTTAGAAATATAAAAATATTTTGTAAAATTAAAGAGAAAAAAGTATAATTGTAAAAATATATTTAAAAAAATTTTAAGGAGGAAGTTGTAAATGAAAAAGATGACCAAAGAGATGATTTTAAATAAAGCTAAAGGACTAAATATAAAATTTATAAGATTGAGGTTTACCGATATTCTGGGAATGCCCAAGAATGTAGAAATTCCAGTAAGAGAACTGGAGAAAGCCCTTGATGGGGAAATTATGTTCGATGGCTCTTCTATACAGGGTTTTGTACGGATTGAGGAATCAGATATGTATTTAAAACCAGATTACTCCACCTTTTCAGTAAATCCCTGGGAAGAAGAAAAAGATGTAGCCCGAATTATCTGTAATGTTTATAATCCTGATGGTTCACCTTTTAATGGTTGCCCTAGAAATAATTTGAAGAGAGTACTAAAAGAAGTGGAAGAGATGGGATATTCCACTAACTTTGGGCCTGAGGTAGAATTTTTTCTGTTTTTTAGGGATCAAGAAGGAGAAGCGACTACAAAAACTCATGATCGAGGAAGCTATTTCGACCTTTTACCCGTTGATTTGGGGGAAGAAGCGAGAAGGGATATGGTAATTGCTTTGGAAAAATTAGGTTTTGAAATTGAAGCCTCACATCACGAAGTTGCACCCGGTCAGCATGAGATTGATTTTAGGTATTGTAATGCTCTAACTGCTGCCGATAGAATAATGACTTTAAAACTAACTGGTAAAACTATAGCCTTAAAACACAATTTACATGTTACTTTTATGCCTAAGCCTATTTTTGGGATAAATGGATCGGGGATGCATACACACATATCATTATTTAAAAATGGTGATAATATATTTTATGATCCGAATGCTAAATATCAATTGAGCAAGGAAGCGCTATATTTTATCGGTGGATTATTGGGACATGCCAAAGGCTTTACTGCCATTACTAATCCTTTAGTAAATTCCTATAAGAGGCTAACTCCTGGTTACGAAGCCCCGGTATATATTGCCTGGTCGGAGAGAAATCGTAGTCCTTTAGTCAGAGTACCCGCAGCCAGAGGAGAAGGTGCCAGGGCGGAACTGAGAAGTCCTGACCCATCCTGCAACCCTTACTTAGCTTTTGCAGTAATGTTAAAAACAGGAATAGATGGAATTAAAAATAAGATTGATCCGGGAGAGCCGGTGAGCCAAAATATTTATACTATGAGCAAAGAAGAGAAAAAATCTTTAGGCATTGAAAATTTGCCTTCTACCTTAAACGAAGCTTTATTAGAATTAGATAAGGACGAAGTAGTAAAATCTGCTTTAACTGATCATATATTAAGAAATTATATTGAAGCCAAGAGAGAAGAATGGGAAAACTATCGAATAAGAGTTCACCAGTGGGAATTGGATAAATATTTAACGATTTATTGATTAGTAAAGAGAAAGGAATTCAGGAGCCAGAAGTCAGAATCCAGAATAAGAATATATATAGCAAATAACAAAAAATGAAAAATTAAAAACGATAAAATCTATTTCAAAATTTAAAACTATTATTTCCTATTGCGTTGCGCGCATTGAATCTCGTGTTAAATACTATTATTTGTTTTTCTATCTTTTGCCTATCTTTTTCGCGATACGCGATACATAATATTCGATACGATTTCATTCTGGCTTATGACTCCTGAATACTTTATATTTTTTGGAGGTGGATAATTATTAGTACTTTTAAAGAAAAAATTAATTTAAAGAAAATTGATTTGAGAAGTGATACGGTTACCTTACCGACAGATGAGATGCGAGAAGCTATGAATAATGCTGAAGTGGGAGATGATGTTTACCAAGAAGACTCAACAGTTAATCGACTGGAAGAATTAGCCGCTAAAAAATTAGGGAAAGAGACAGCATTGTTTGTGCCAAGTGGTACTATGGGTAATCTTATTGCGGTATTGACTCATTGCCAAAGAGGAGATGAAGTAATTTTAGAGATGGACTCCCATATTTATTATTACGAGGTGGGCGGTATGTCGGTAGTAGCAGGAGTGATGCCCCGGTTAATTGTCGGAAATAAAGGAATTATTTATCCTCAGGATATTAAGAAGGCGTTGAGAGATGAAAATCTTCATTACCCTAAGACGACTTTAATTTGTTTGGAAAATACCCATAATCGAGCAGGTGGAACAATTGCTCCCCCTGAAGTAGTCGAGGAAATCTGCCAATTAGCACACCAAAGAAAAATTCTTGTTCATTTAGACGGTGCTCGAATATTTAATGCTGCAATTGCGTTAAATATTAAACCCGCTCTTCTCACTAAAAATGTTGATTCAGTGATGTTTTGTCTTTCCAAAGGTCTTAGTGCTCCGATAGGTTCGATTTTAGCCGGTTCAAAAGAATTCATTCAAAGAGCCCGTAAAAATAGAAAGATGCTGGGGGGAGGGATGAGACAGGCAGGAATTTTAGCAGCTGCTGGGATAATTGCCATTGAAAATATGGTAGAAAGATTAGAAAAAGACCACAAAAATGCCCGAATTTTAGGAGAGGGTTTGGCTGATATAGGTGGAATAAAAGTTGATTTAGAGACAGTTCAGACTAATATGGTTTATTTGGACCTTAATAAATCTGGTATGGATACTTACCAATTTTTACCCAAGTTAGCAAAATATAATATATTAGGTTCACCTCGACCACCTACTAAAGTTCGTTTGGTTACTCATTACGGAATTAGTGAAGAAGATATTTATACCACTATAAAGGCGATAAAAGAAATAGTTAACAACTAAAATTAGTATATAGTATTCCATTCTAGCGGATAGCGTTTAGCGTATAGAAGTATAGTATCGAGTATTAAGTATCGAGTATATAGCTAAGAAAATAAGAGACAGAAGTAGAAAAAGATATCGTCTCAAAGCAACTAACAAAGCGGCAAATCAGGTAACTGGCTAACGGTTAATATATAGTATATCGTGAGAAATTTAGAATCAAGTAGTTAGAATAAAAATAAATATAAATTAAAAAGAAAAAAATATCGGAATTTTTACGAGATACTCGATACGCAATACGCGATACGATACACTAACGACTAATTAAAGGGAGGTTTTACTTTTGCAAGCTTTACCAGGATATAAAAATTGTTTTGTTTGTGGGAACGATAATCCTATCGGTTTAAATATCACTTTTTTTATGGATCAAGATAAAATTAAAGCAGAGTTTATTCCTGAATCAAAACATCAAGGCTTTAAAGGAATTGTTCATGGAGGAATATTATTTTCTATTTTAGATGAAATAATGGGCAGAACTGCAATCATAACTAAGGATGTTATGACTATGACCGTAGAAATAAACATCAAATATAGAAAAAAAGCCTTGGTAGGTGAAAAGATTTTCTTTACTGCTCAGATGACTAAAGATTTAGGCAGAATGATTGAGGCTCAAGCGGAAGCTCGTTCAGAAGATGGCGCCTTATTGACGGAGGCAAAGGGGAAGTTTATAGTTGTATCTAAGGAGATGCAGAAAGAAGTAGAAGAATATATGTAATACTAATCTTAAATTAATTTAGTTGCATAGGAATTTTCTTCTTCCGTAAGCTCTAATTAGCATATAGTAATAAAACGAAAAATGAAAAGCGCAAAATTATATCCGTATCTCGTATCTCGTGAATCGTATCTCGTTAAGAATTAGTTATCCGGTTGCCGGTTGCATGGTTATTTAATTAAGGAAATAAAATTAAACTAGTTAACTAAATTGATTGAGTAACTGGATATTTAAATTAACTTGCATCTTACAACTATTAACTGAAAATCTTTATTTAGTACTAACGACTAACGACTATTCACTATCGACTAGTTAAGAGTTTTGAATTATGGTTTTTCGCTTTTAGTTTTAAATTTTTAGCTATATACTAAAAATTGAAAAATGGTATTTAAAACTAACGACTAATTTAAGAATATTTTACTAAAATTACCTTAATTATGAATAGGAGAAAAGAATGTTTTTTACTAAACTATTAATACTATTTGTAATAGTTCCAGTAACAGAACTATATATTTTAATTGAAGTGGGGAAGAGGATAGGGAGTTTAACTATAATCGGTATAATTATTTTTACCGGGATATTAGGAGCTTATTTGGTAAAAAATCAGGGTTTTATGATATTAAAGAAGATTCAGAACGATTTAAATGATGGAATCATGCCAGGAGACAGCTTAATTCAGGGAGCAATTATCCTGGCCGGAGGTATATTACTTCTTACTCCCGGTTTTGTTACAGATATATTGGGTTTTATTTTTTTAATACCCGTTAGCAGAAACGTAATTAAAAAATATTTACTGAAATGGCTAAAAGGAAAGATAAAAGAGGGTAGTATTTATTACAAAGAATTTTAAATTATCTAGCTAATTACTAACTGATAGAGAAAAATTAATAAGTAAAAGGATAGATACTCATGATTATAGGTTGTGGAATAGATTTAGTTAAAATAGAAAGAATAGAAAAAATAATTAAAAGATGGGGAAATAATTTTAACTCCAGGATTTTTACTCCCCTAGAGAGAGATTATTGTGAAAAAAAGAAGAGCAACAAATATCAATCTTATGCTGGAAAATTTGCCGCCAAAGAAGCACTATTAAAAGCATTAGGATTAGGCTTAAGAGAGGCTAACTGGAAAGAGATTGAGATAAAAAATGATGAACTAGGACAGCCTATCATAGACACATCCGGAAAATTAAAAAATATCGCTTCAACAAAAGGAGTTAGCAAGTATTTTATCACCATCTCTCACACCAAAGAATATGCTATTGCCCAAGTAATTATTAAAGGTACACTTGATAAGTAAAAATCAATATAGTTAGCAGGTTAGCGGTTATGTGACTAATAAAACCCTACCATTTATTAATACCAGAATTCATGCTAAAATACAAAAAAAGATTAATACCATCTTAAAGAAAAGAGGTACTTATGTTAAAAGAAAATCTAATTAA
>Ga0315543_1001171_pt1 | contig 29209 bp, 29 predicted proteins | sample SalMarSW160210MG_2_FD_203098 | JGI IMG/M metagenome (GOLD analysis project Ga0315543, IMG submission 203098) | Salt marsh sediment microbial communities from the Plum Island Ecosystem LTER, Massachusetts, United States - Salt Marsh Sediment SW1601-210 ... | reverse complement strand
ATGGCGGATAGAGCCGGCCAAAAGCCAGCCGTTTATCCGGGCAGCTGCCCGGATAAACGAACATAAACCTAAGAAAGTGTTACCCATGTAGTCGGCATAAATTGTTACCTATGTACCGGTTGACACAGCCCTAAGCGTAAGCATCGGGTAGTATCGAAAATTCAGAATCCAGAATCGAGGAGCAGGCATCAAGGTTGTTTTGGACATACCCGTTTTTATCATACGGCCGGTTGTGTTTTTCATCCTGCTTTATCGCCGAATCCGCTTCGGCTATGCGTTCCGCAAGATACCTCTAACCAGGGGCAAATACGCGATAGTTGACCAGGATGACTACGAGCGCTTGAACAAATACAAATGGCACGCATCGGCATATAATAACACTTGTTATGCAGTTCGGCACAAATATTACAAAGGTGTTCATAAATATGTACGTATGCATCGCGAAATAATAAAAGCCCCTGATACCTTTTTGGTTGACCACATCAATCTAAACGGCCTTGACAATAGAAAGGCCAATTTACGGCTCGCAACAAAAGTCCAGAATGCTCAAAACATGTCAAAAACAAAAAGAAAAACCTCGTCAAAATACAAAGGCGTCAGTTACATCAAGCGAGACAGAATATGGCAGGCTAAAATTGTATTCGATGGTCGATGCAAAAATCTCGGCTCATTTAAAAATGAGATTGACGCGGCAAGGGCGTATGACAGGGCGGCTCGTAAGTATTTCGGCGAATATGCACGCCCGAATTTTAAGTAACTTTACCGTTGTAGATCAAAAGGTACAAAATGTACGCCACGTACCCAAGCAGAAGAATCGCTCCGTTTTTTCTGCTGAGGCGTTTGCCAATAGTGGCCATAATGATAAATACTGCGGTGACGGTGAGCATAACCCAGTAATCAAGGCCGGCTAATCGGCCCGACAGCGCAAACGGCCGAACCGTGCCTGCCGTCCCGACAACCAGCAGTGTATTGAAAATGTTGGAGCCGACCAGATTGCCGATGGAAATATCGTGATGGCCCTTAATGGAGGCCGCCAGGGAGGTTGCCAGCTCCGGAAGTGATGTGCCGATTGAGATAATTGTAAGGCCGATTACCGCCTGGCTAAGGCCCATCTTCTCGCCCACGAACACCGCTCCGCGAACGGTCATCTCGGCCCCGAGCGCCAGGCCGGCAAGCCCAAGGATTGTAAACAACACGCTCTTTTTCGTATCTCGTATCTCGTATCTTGTATCTTGCTTTTCGAGGGCCGCATAACGCTTTACTTCTGCGGCTTCTTGTCGTGCCAGTCGAGCCGTCATAAATATTATTATCGTGAAGATTACCAGCAGGCCGGCCCCTTCAAGTCGGGATAGATAAAGATTAAAAAGCACCGGCAGCAGTAGTAATGCGGACAGGAACATCAAGGGTATTTCACGTTGAAGGATGCGTTTGCCGAGGTCGATTGGCCGAAACAGTGCGCACAGGCCGCCGATAAGCGCCAGATTGGCGATGTTTGAGCCATAAACATTCCCGATGGCAATATCGCCTGCTCCGCGGGCCGCTGCCGCGATACTGGCTGCAACCTCTGGCGATGATGTGCCCATCGCCAATACTGTAAGGCCGATGACAAGCGGGCTGATACCGAGCCTCCTTGCCAGTCCTACCGCACCGGCCACCAGCAGCTCAGCACATTTCCAGAGTATCACCAGCCCGACAACCAGAAATAGAATCGCCCAGATTATGTTCATCCTCAGAATTGTAACCGGAGCCTGTACTATTTCAATGCAATTTCATTTAGCGGCAGGAATCTGGCAGAGTTTACTGCAGTTCGGTTAAGTAAAACTACTTATGGCATAATGAACTCGGAATTGGAAATGGCGGATGTGATTAGACCTTGCCGACAGCAAGGCAGCAGTTGTGGCCCCCGAAGCCGAGTGAGTTGCTGATTGCGATATCAACATTGGCTTGCCTGGCCTTGTTCGGCACAAAATCTATTTTAAGGTCACATTGCTCATCTTGATTCTCGAGGTTAACAGTGGGTGGGATGACCGAGTTTTCAATTGTTTTTACTGTTGCAATAAGCTCGATCGCTCCGCTGGCTCCTAACAGATGTCCAAGGCAGCTCTTTACCGAGCTCACAGCCAGCTTGTATGCATGTGGGCCGAAGACGGTTCTTATCGCCGCACTTTCGGCAATATCGTTGAGCACCGTACTTGTGCCGTGTGCATTAATATAATCGACTTTCTCAGCTTCGATTCCGGCATCTGCCAGGGCTAATCTCATCGCCTCAGCCGCCCCCTGGCCATCTGACCACGGCGCAGTCAAATGGTAACCATCGCCGGTGGCGCCGTAGCCGAGAAGTTCGGCGTATATCTTTGCACCCCTCCTTTTTGCATGCTCATACTCTTCGAGAATGACGATTCCTGCCCCTTCGGAGAGGACAAAGCCATCGCGGTCCTTATCGAAAGGCCTGGAAGCGGCCTGCGGGGCGTCATTTCGCGTGCTGAGGGATTTGAGTGAGCAGAAAGAAGCCAGTCCTATCGGTGTCAAGGCTGCTTCTGAACCGCCGGTTACGACGGCATCGCATCGGCCCGAGACAATCGAACAAAAGGCCTCACCGATAGCATGACTGCCCGAGGCGCAAGCGCTTACTATGCAGATGTTTATTCCCTTCAGTCCATAAAGGATGGAGATATTCGCACTGGCGGCATTGCCCATAAGTTTTGGGACACAGAAGGCTGATACTTTTGAGGGGCCTCTCTTTAGGAGTCTCATATGCTGGTCTTCGATTTCCTTGAGACCACCTATGCCTGTTCCGACGATGACGCCGATGCGATTCGCATCTTCGTTTGCGAAGTTGATTTTGCTGTCGGTGACAGCCTGAATTGCCGAAGCTATCGCTAATTGCGCAAATCGGTCCATTCTCTTTGCGTCACGATGCTCGAGGTATTTTGTTATTTTGAAAGTCTTTATCTCGCCGCCGAATCTTACGGGATAATTGGAGACATCGAAGGCTTCGATGCCTGAAATGCCGCTTTTGCCTTCACAGAGCGCAGTGAAAAGCACATCGGCGGATTCGGCCAACGCTGTGACGCAGCCCAGGCCTGTAATAACAACTCGCCGTCTATTCATAATACTTATTAATTCTTCTCTTCCTGGGCTTTTGTTTTTACGAGGTTGACGATGTAATCGATTGCGGCACCGACGGTTTGAATCTTCTCAGCCTCTTCATCGGGTATACTCATATCAAACTCATCTTCAAACTCCATAACGAGTTCAACAGTATCCAACGAATCGGCATTCAGGTCATTTATAAAAGAGGTTTCGCGAGTGATTTCTGCTTTATCAACACCCATTTGCTCGCTAACTATTTCAATTACCTTTTGCTCGATTACCTGAACATCAATATCTGCAGCCACTTGTTTTTCTCCTTGTGAAAGCAAAACTTTTTTCTCAGCCCGCGGATATCCTTAAAACCGGCCGGACAGTAATATACCAGAAAAGTTAAAAGGCAGGAAATAAAATGTCAACTAAAAATTAAAAACTTATGGGGCTTTTAAGTGGTGAACTGTCAGGCATAAGCATAATATCAGCAAGTACTTTTTTTCTCTTAGAATGATATCTTTGAGGGGCATAATATGCAATTTTCCAGGGACGTAATTTTGTAAGTCTTTTTATTACAGGAGCTTAGAAAAATTTACGGCTCTTTTTCCGATAGATTCCGGGCTTAGTACAGACGGGTTTTCTGGAAATCGACAAAGCTCAAACAAAGCTCAGGGGCAGGTAGAAGACGGAAAACGAAGGATTAAAAAAGGAAAGTGATGAGATAACAATATCTTACATAGCCATTCCACCGTCAATACAAAGTACCTGGCCTGTAATATACCCGGCCTGGTCACTTGCCAGAAAGGCAATAGCTTTTGCCACGTCCTCAACAGTGCCGAATCGGCGCATTGGGATGATTTGCTTTGCTCCTTCTTTGACCGGCTCGGGTAAAACTTCCGTCATTTCCGTAATAATAAAGCCCGGCGCGACGCAGTTTGCCGTGACATTTTTCCTTGCCAGCTCGCGTGCGACGGACTTTGTCATACCGATAAGTCCGGCCTTACTGGCGGCATAGTTACTCTGGCCGGCATTGCCGATGACGCCGGAGACCGAGCTAAGGCTTATTATCCGGCCCCATTTGTTTCTAACCATCGACCTGGCGGCGAAACGGGTGGCAACAAAGGCCGCCCGAAGGTTAACCGTCAGGACCTTATCGAAATCCTCGTCGCTTAACTGCAAAATCAGTCCGTCTCTTGTGATGCCGGCGTTATTGACGAGAATCCCGATACCTTTGTGCTCATCGGCCAGCTCTTTGAGCGTTTCGGTAAGCTTGGCCGTATCGGTAATATCAAGGCACTTTGTAATGACGCTAAAGCCGGCTTTTTCGACCGCGGCTTCAAGCTCAGATAACTGCTCGCTGTTTATATCGAGGCCGGCCACAATACGTCCCTGCTTAAGCAATTCCAAAACAACCGCTCGCCCGATTCCTCTTGCCGCACCTGTTACAACCGCCAGTCTTTTCTCAGACATTTTCTTTATCTCCCTTTAGAATACACTGATTTATGCTGGCGATATTAAACCATAAAAACATAAAGATGCAAAGAAAACCTGGAGAAATAGGGGTGCATGTTATGATAGTATGTAGATTTTCAGATTCTCAGTGGCACGGCCATCTTGGCCGTGTTTTCACGGGCTGGAAGCCCGTGCCACAAAATGACAATTGGTCTTACCTACAAACTCGATATGCACCCGAGAAATATCGACTTGCTGGTAAAAGGATGCCCGTGGTACATTGCGGAAGGTAATGCCGTGATAACAAAAGAGGAAACGACTTGTATTGGTAATGGGAACTCTGGAGAAAATCCGAAGCGAAAACGCTACTGCTTAACGTAAGCTTACAATGGCACGACATATCCCTGCAACAGCTCAATTTAAACTTACTTCACCTGCCATATATTACACTTCATCCGCCTCAGGTAACGCCTGCTTTGTCACATATCACGCTTGGTATTCGTAATATCATGCTTACTTTGCCACCGATTTTTACTGACTCCTTTAATTACCTGATGGACAGCGCCATTATTGATCACGTTTCCGAATGGGAAGCTCACAGGAGTGACCATCAATTATCTCAGCAGGAAGACTATCGCCCAAATGGGAGGTGCGCCGGACATGGTATCCAAAGAACTCTCTCCGACCAGGATCTTTTGTATATTCAAAGCCACAATCCGGCTCCAATATGACCGTCAGTTTATAGGAAACAACCGGTATTAAACTCCGCAATTCTGCTCTATGACCATCCACAACCTGCTTAAGTGTCCTCAAAGGGAAAGTCCAGATAAATTCAATATTTGTTTGCCCATCAACGATTTGTTTCAAAGCAAGTTCTATTTCATACTGTCCTTTAGTAACCTGACGATATGGAAGCTCCGTCCCACCGAGTGTCACTGATTCCAAAATTCCATTGGAATAGGGTAAATTTACAGACATAGTGTTGGTATCCTGCGGGCCTCTTCTAAGGTCGATATAAGAATGAGCGATAATGTCACCAGATGCTGTAATGTGCCATCGGTCCTCCTGACTTCCTCCGGCAAACTCAGTATTCGGCAACTGACGATATCTTATATCGGTCAAACGTTTTTCGGCGGCTTCGCGTACTGTTTTCATCACATCCTCCCTGCCAATCTTTTCCAGAACAGAAAGATCCGTGAGTTTCTCAACTGCTGCAATACGAACACATGATTCCTTATCCTCCATGGCAAACTTAGCAAGCACAAGCTGATCATTAAGTCTCCAAACAGCGGCTTCGCGTAATTCCAAAAGATCCGCTGAAGTAGACAACTCCAGAATATCCGCATCACTGAATTGGTAGTGAATGAGAATATGACCTATCACCTTACTAATATCAATTTCTGCCTCGATAAACTTGGTTCCAGCAGGAACTCCACTCGGAAAAGAGGTTGAAAAAGATTCAAAGGCCTGAACTATTCCATCTTCTCGGGTGATACGGAATTGAATAGTTTCACCCTCAATTCTACGAGTGTGAGGCCTTTTTCCTTCTAGTAATCTAATCGAAGCCATAGGGTCACTCGAATAAGATTGCGACTCCCACAGTTTCTTTATTTCAAGAAACAGATTCCCCAACCTTCGGAGGACTATAGGATTTTGAAGGGCAAGTTTCAGTCTGGCGATCTTAACATTATTGTCAATGGGCAACTTGGATGCGGCTCGATACAAACGGTCGTGTCTGTTAGCCTCATTGCGAGCTATCTCGAGCAATATAACTTCGTTATTAATCTTTTCTGCGGCAATTCGGCGAACACTGGGGCTACTATCATCAAAGGCCACTCTGACCAGTAATTGTTGATCGGCAAGCTTTCTTACAGCAGCAGCGCGAACACTGGGGCTACTATCACCCAAGGCCACTTTGACCAGTAATTGTTGATCGGTAAGCTTTTTTACAGCTTCAATGCGGGCACTGCGATGAGTACCTTCGGATGCAACTTTGACCAACAAATCATGATCAGTCAATTTTGAGGCTGCGGTTTTTGCGACTCCTGGCCAACGAGCCTTCAACGCAACATTAATCAACAAATCCTGATCGGTCAATTTTGAGACTGCAGTTTTTGCGACTGTTGGCCGACGATCCTTCATAGCCAACTGGGCAAGAATGTGCTGATTGCCGGTCCGCTCAATGGCACGAAGACGAACCCGAAAATCATTACTATAAAGGTCAAGACTGTGACATCCACAGAGATTAATAAATAAGTTAAATAACAGAAACCAGCATACACATTTTTTGGTTAAAAATTGGTTTTTATCACTCATAACCTAACTCCTCAATGTCGAACTTTAACTGTGCCCGAGACGTTCCCATATTAAACGCTTAGCTATGCAACCAAGTCTTCCGATTCAACAATACCAAAATATTCTTTCTGCCCCAATGCCAGCCGTCAACCTTGTAGATCATTGACTACAGAGCGTTACTCTTTAGCGCCATATTCTTCTAGGAGCTTGATTATCTGCGTATGGGCCATCTGTTTAGCGATGCTCAAGGATGTATGACCGTCATTTGCTTTGGCATTAACATCGGCCTTGGCCTCAAGCAGCAGTTTAACGATTTCGATATGGCCTTTGTATGATGCTATGAACAGAGCAGTTACGCCATTTGTTTTACGTTGTACGTTCACATCAGCCTTGCCTTCCAGCAGTGCCTTGACAATCTCTGTATGACCCTTATAAGCCGCAACCCACAAAGCCGTCACGCCAACGGTGTCTTTGGCGTTCACAACAGCGCCCTTGTCCAGCAGTGCCTTGACAATATCCATATGACCATTCTGAGACGCCATATACAAGGCCATCATGCCGTCGGTTTTACGTTTTATATTCACATCGGCTTTGCTTTCCAGCAGTGCCTTGACAATATTTATATGACCTTCCTGAGCCGCCATCCACAATGCCGTTCGGCCATCCGTATGCTTGGCGTTTACCTCGGCCCTTTTTTCAAGAAGCATCCGGACAATCCCCAAATGACCATTCTGTGCCGCCATAAACAAAGCCGTCACACCGTTGGTGTGTTCAGCGTTCACATCGGCGCCCCTTTCCAACAGGGCCTTGATAATCTCAGTATGACCATTCTGTGTCGCTATCCACAAAGCCGTCACACCGTTGGTGTGTTCAGCGTTCACATCGGCGCCCCTTTCCAACAGGGCCTTGATAATCTCAGTATGACCATTCTGTGTCGCTATCCACAAAGCCGTCACACCGTCGGTTTTACGTTGCATATTCACATCTGCTTTGCTTTTGAGCAGTGCCTTGACAATCTCCGTATTCCCCTCCTGTGCCGCCATAAACAAAGCCGTCACGCCGTCGGCGTCTTTGGCGTTCACATCGGCCTTGCTTTCCAGCAGCAGCTTGACAATATCCGTATGACCCTGCATTGCCGCTACACACAAAGGAGTTGCACCGTCGGTGTCTTTGGCGTTCACATCGGCCTTGCTTTCCAGCAGCAGCTTGACAATATCCGTATGAACCTGCATTGCCGCTACCCACAAAGGAGTTGCACTGCCTATGCCTTTGGTTTCTACATCAGCGTCATTTACCAGCAGTATCTTGACAACCTCCGTATGTCCCTTCGCAGCCGCCATCCACAAAGCCGTCAATCCGTCGGTGTCTTTTGCGTTCACATCGGCACCGCTGGCAAGAAGAGACCGGACGCGGTTTATATCTCCGTCCAAGGCGGCGTCGATGAGATCATCAGCGGCAAAGACTGGGGACACTATGGCAAGAATAAGAAATAGAATGCAAAACGATGCTTTTTTCATGTTCGGATTTAATTTGTGATAGCTAAAGCCGGCTTTTTTTACCACGCCTTCAAGCTCGCTTAACTGTTCGCCGTTTATATCGAGGGCGGACAAACACTGATTTATACTGTTGATATTAACTATAAAGACATAAAGATGCAAAGAAAACCTGGAGAAATAGGTGTGCATGTTATGATAGTATGTAGATTTTCAGATTCTCAGTGGCACGGCCATCTTGGCCGTGTTTTCACGGGCTGGAAGCCCGTGCCACAAAATGACAATTGGTCTTACCTACAAACTCGATATGCACCCGAGAAATATCGACTTGCTGGTAAAAGGATGCCCGTGGTACATTGCGGAAGGTAATGCCGTGATAACAAAAGAGGAAACAACTTGTATCGGTAATGCCGTTGTGGGGCATCCCGTGGATGGAAATTCCGGAGAGAGTCCGAACCAATTCAACGTGGAAAGAGGCTTGAAATAATGATTTAAAAGTAAAACGTCCCTTTCTCATTTTACTTCTCCAAACAAAAAGCTTTAAATGTAGGCCGTTTTTTCTACGGTACACAATTAGAATCGTAGGGATTGCCACATTGTAGCCACTTGGAAGCTAAAAGGGCAAAATCAGAAAAATCTACGAAACAGTCATGGTTCAGGTCATAGGCCAGCGTGCATTCGTATATCGTAAACACGTCATCACTTGTATCATAAACAGACGGGTAGGTGGAATCACTGATGCGTACCAGGCACTCATTATAGTCGCAGAACTTATGAAATGCGGTACTACGATAGATTAAACTTCATATATGGCATATCACACTTACTTTGTGATAGCTAAAGCCGGCTTTTTCGACTACACCTTCAAGCTCAGTTAACTGTTCACCGTTTATATCGAGGGCGGCGACAACACGTCCCTGTTTAAGGAGTTCCAGAACAACTGCCCGCCCGATACCCCTTGCTGCACCAGTTACAACCGCGAGTCTTTTCTCAGACATTGTGAGTTCTCCATCATTATCATTGATAATGCCGCTCTCTTACGGTCGCGGTTCTGTTTTCGCGTTTAACCGCTCGCTTACGGTCGCGTCTCCTTTATTGCGTTTACTGCAACGTATTTATTGCCTCGGCGGTGCTTATATTCGTAACCTTTATTTTTCGGTTGATTCTCTTCATAAGACCGGTGAGTACTCTGCCGGGGCCGATTTCATAAAATTTCTCAATGCCATCGCTGATGAGTCTTTCCATACATTTTTGCCAGAGTATCGGCTGTATAAGCTGTTGTGTAAGCCCGTCTCTAATCTGCCCGGCGTTTGAATAATACTCGGCGTTAATATTGGCGATTATTTTAACGTCAGAGGAGTCTCGTATACTGGTTTTTTCGAGGGTTATTTTTAGTTTTTCGGCAGCAGGAGCCATCATTTCGGTGTGAAAAGCGCCTGCCACGCTGAGCGGGACAGCTTTTATTGCACCATATTTATCCGCCAGCTTCTCGGCACGTTTACAGGCGGCCTTAGTGCCGCTGATAACGATTTGGCCCGGGCAGTTGAAATTTACGGGCAGGAGCACTTCATCCCGGGCGGCTTCGGCACAAAGATGTGTTAGTTTTTGCTCATCAAGACCGATTATGCTGACCATAGCTCCATCAGAGCTATCGGCGGCTGCCTGCATTGCCTTGCCACGTTCCTGGACAAGTAAAAGTGCCTTCTCAAAGGTCATAAGACCGGCAGCATACAGGGCCGTGTATTCTCCCAGGCTTAGTCCTGCGGTAACTGAGGGAGTTATCCGGCTTCCTGATGGGTCGGCCCTGAACAACTCGAGGAGCGCAATGGAAGTTACGAAAATGGCAGGTTGTGAGACATCGGTTCTATCAAGCTGCTCGGCAGGGCCTTCAAAACAAATATCAGCTAAATCATAGCCGAGAATCTCATTTGCTTTCCTGAAAAGGTTTGCGGCGGCCGGGTAAGAGGCTGCAAGATCCTTTCCCATACCGACTGTTTGTACACCCTGTCCCGGAAAAAGGAACGCAGTTTTCACTATTTATACTTCCGAAAAAGAGACAATCCCCCTGGGTAATTTATCAAAACCGGATTATATTTGCTCCCCAGGTCAGGCCGGCGCCAAATGCGACAAGAACGACCATATCTCCAGGTTTAATCCTGCCTTCTCTGACGCATTCATCGAGTGCGATGGGAATCGAGGCGGCGGAGGTATTGCCGTACTTGTCGATGTTTATGAAGGCCTTTTCCGGGGGCAGGTTAAGCCGTTTAGCGGCGGACTCGATGATTCGGGCATTCATTTGGTGCGAGATAACCATACTGATGTCGTCAACGGTAAGATTGCAGTGCTCCATGCAATCGGAAACCATCTCTACAATACGCCGGACGGCCTGTTGATAAACCTCTCTTCCGTGGATTTCCATATAAATTTTGTTAGGGTCGTCGAGCTGTTTGTCTGGGGGGTATTTTGAGCCGTAAGCCTGACAGTTCAAGGCTTTCCAGATTCTGCCGTCCGAAGCCATCCTGCTATAAATTATGCCAGATGAGTCTTGCTTACTGAGTTGGACGACGATTGCACCGGCACCATCTCCGAAGAGAATGCAGCTCGTCCGGTCCGCATAGTTGGTGATTTTGGTGAGTGTCTCGGCCCCTATGATGAGCGCGTTTTTGAGCCGTCCGCTTTCGATAAACTGCTGGGCGATGGCGAGGGAGTAAACAACGCCGCTACAGGCGGCGCCCAAATCGAAGGCGAAGGCCTTCACTGAGCCGAGTGCCTGCTGGACAAAACAGGCTGTCGATGGGAAAACCATCTCAGGGGTGATTGTGGCTACGATAATAACCTCAAGGTCACGTGGGTTGAGTTTTGCCTGTTCGAGGGCTCTTTTGGCGGCTTCAATGGCCAGCATCGCAGTTGTCTCGTTATCCGATGAAATGTGTCGTACTTTTATTCCTGTTCTTGTTGTAATCCATTCATCGGAAGTGTTTACCATTTTTGCTAAATCATTGTTGGAGAGTAGTTTTTCGGGAACAAATGAGCCTGTACCGGTTATGGTGGCGCGATATTTAGCCCCGCCGGCAATTGAATCATTCATCGCAGCTCCTAACAGAAGTCTTTTCAAGATGGTCGATCATTTGCTGGTTGATTTTCCTGGTATATAACTTTTTTGCGATCAGGATGGCGTTTTTAATAGTGTTGCTCTTGCTCGAGCCGTGACATACGATAGCAGTGCCGTTTACACCGAGCAGCAGGGCACCTCCGTATTCATTGTAATCGTATTTTTTGTAAATGTTGCTGATAATTGGATTAAAGTTGGAGGCAAGCTCTGGGTCTTTTTGGGACAACTCGTGCTTTATCGCCTTGAAGAGCCCGTCTACAAGACCTTCAGTGAGCTTCAGGACGACATTACCGACAAAACCCTCGCAGATGGCGACATCGCAGACGCCTTTAAAAATATCCCTTCCTTCTATGTTTCCGACAAAATTGAGGTTAGGGTCGGATTTTATAAACTCTCGTGCCTTTTTGACGACTTCGTTGCCCTTTGCGTCTTCTTCTCCGATACTCATTAAACCGACTCTGGGATTTTGAATGTTATGCAGCTGCTTTGAGTAGATTGCGGCCATTACGGCATACTGGTAGAGATTTATCGGTTTGCAGGCGATATTTGCACCGACATCGCACATTGTGACGGGACCTTCAAAGGTTGGAAAGACCACGGCGATACCGGGCCGATTAACGCCAGTCAGATTTCTCATTCTCATCTGTAAAGCCGCAACGCACGCACCCGTGTTTCCCGCAGAAATGACGGCGTGGGCCTCACCCTGTGAAGCCATCTTTGCCATAATGGCGATTGAACTCTTACGTTTTCTACGCAGTGCCTCAATAGGCGGCTCGTCCATATCTATGACTTCGGAGGCGTCAACGATTTGAACGGCGGATTGGTTATGCCCTGCGGCCTTCAACTGTCCGTTTAGCAGCGCCTTCGGGCCAACGAGTATCAGTTGGTCATCGGTACCGACGAGCTGCTGAGCCTGTATAACACCTGCGACAATATCGTCTGGTGCGTTATCACCACCCATTGCATCTATGGCAATACGCATTATTAATCGGCTTCCTTTTCCGCAAGTTTCAATGTAATTTTTGGGTTGACATAACCGCAGTTTTCACAGGCGGCATGCGGCAGCTTTGCATTATCACAGCGCTTGCAAATCGTATAATGTACCGGACGAAGTTGATGATGGCTCCTGCGGCTGCGCGTCCGGCTCCTGCTTGTTTTCTTTTTCGGAAGCATATATTTCCTTGATTACACTATTTGTTTCATTTACCTTGTATGAATATACCAGCCTTCGTTGAAATATCAAACTTGCGATTTATCTAAAGCTAAACTGTTTAATAAGAAACATTTGGAATTTTGAAAATACCTTAAATAGTAGAGTTTAGTAACTTTGTCAAGTGAAAATTGACAATAGAAGAATTTGGTTTTTATTACCTAAATGTGTGTTGAAAGCCCGGACGAAATGTAGTATTGTAGGAACCGAACGGCGAGTTAGGGGACATTAGTAGGGAATTTAACCGAATATTTGTAATACATAAAGAAAGAGGAGCAGGTGGTCTATTTTAGGGATTCAGCCGATGGCACGAAAATACAAGCCAGTTTCCCTATACGAGGTTATAAAGAGTTCTCGTCCTAACGACGGTGCTAACAAGGGCTTACGCAGATTACATCTATTCAGACGTCCTGAGAAAAGGTTTAAAAGCCCGGTTAAGACGGAAGAGGAGCCACTTGAGTGGCCAAGAAAACCCAAAATTTTGCAGTTTAATGCCAAGCGGGTGGAAATTTCACTACCTTATGAGTTTGCAATTGCTGTTTTGCTGGGTGTTGTGCTGATTGCTATGCTGGCATTTCGGGTCGGCCAGTGGCAGGGTCAGGACCAGCAGAGAGGTGAAAAAGAGGTAATCGGCATAAAAAAAACAAAAAGCGGGTCTTTGCCGCTGGTTGACACTGCCGGAATAACTCAGTATTCAAATAGCAAACTGCAAAAGGAGTCCGGTCTTATCGAAAAAGTAAAAATGGTCGAGCTGGTTGCAGACCATCGAATTGTTGTACAACAGTGTCAGGTATACGCTGATTTGGTGCCGGTTCAGAAGCATTTTGCAACTTACGGCATCAGGACGGAGATTGAAAAACGTGGAGACTGGTACTTTTTAGTAACAGTCGATAGGTTTGGGAATCCTGAAAAACAGGGAACCACAGGCTATGAAATGAAGCAAAAAATTATTGAAGCAGGCGCCAAATACAAGGCTCCAAGAGGATACGCAACGTTTGCGCTAAGCTTGTTCAGTGATGCCTATGGCGAAAAAATACAGTGATTTTGGAGGTAGTTTGAATGTCTATTGACCGCTCCTTAAAAACAAAGGGGGCATTATCGAGGCACCGAAATGTGTTAACACGGGCGGAACGAGTCCGGCAGCTTAAAGACGAGGAGCGTTTCTCAGAGGAAGATTCGTTGTTTGGACTTCCAAAAGTTGCCCATCGTAAGAGCCATGCCGGTAAAAAGAAAGCTGACCTTGAGTCGAAAGAGGTTAGCGGAGAGGCTGCTGCAAGTGATGCAGAAAAAAGTGAGAGTCAAAATCAATAAACCTTTTGTATACTGTACAGTGAGCTATGATGTTGGGGCCGGATTGCGAATTGTTCGCCAAGGTATGACAAGCAGTGGATAAGTATCTTGCGCAGAGAACAAAAGTTGTTGACGCCAGCGGGATACGGAAGATTTGGTCGCTGGCAGCATCTCTTACTGACCCAATCGATTTTTCGATAGGGCAACCCGATTTTGATGTTCCTGATGACTTGAAAGCAGTTGTGCAAAAGGCAATTGCTGACGGGCAAAACAAGTACACCTTGACGGCGGGTGACCCACTGCTGCGAAGCCGAATTGCCCAGCATTTACAAACTGAGTTTGGCTGGGCCCAGCCGGGTGTGCTGGTGACCAGTGGCGTAAGTGGGGGGTTGCTGTTGGCGTTTATGGCCCTCGTGAATCCGGGCGATGAGGTAATTATACCCGACCCCTATTTCGTTATTTATAAACATATAATCGCTATGCTCGGGGGCAAAAGCATATTTGTAGACAGCTATCCTGATTTCGAGCTTCCAATACATCGTATTGCCGAGGCCATCGGGCCGAAAACGAAAATGATTATAGTTAATTCGCCTTGTAATCCTACGGGTCGCGTATACCCGCCGGAGCAGCTGCAGGCCCTTACCAATGTAGCGGCTGAGCACCAGATACTTATTTTGAGTGATGAGATATACGAGAAGTTCTGCTATGACAGACCTTACAGCAGTATTGGCAGCTTTTATGACAGGACGATTTTGCTCAGGGGCTTTAGCAAAAGCTACGGTATGCCGGGCTGGCGATTAGGGTATGCAGCAGCACAGGAGCCTCTTAAAGGCATTATCGAGGAAATGACCAAGATACAGCAATACACGTTCGTCTGCGCGCCAAGTCCCTTTCAAAAGGCCGCAATCGAGGCCTTGGATTACAATATAAGCGGCCTGATAAATTCCTACAAAAGAAAGCGTGATATGATTTATGCCGGCCTGAAGGACAAGTTCGAGTTAGTCAGGCCGGGAGGCGCATTTTATGCCTTTGTCCGGGCGCCGGGCAGCTCGGCAAGCCAATTCGTCGAAAAAGCGATAAGTAATAATGTGCTTATTATTCCCGGAAGTGTGTTCAGTGAAAGGGATACACACTTCAGAATAAGCTATGCGACGAGTGATGAAAAGATAGAGCAGGGGGTCGATATTTTACGTAAGCTTGCTTAATACCGGATATTTGATTAAATCAGCGTTTTGTAAAGGTTGCTTGACCTGCCGTGTGAAAAAGTATAAAGTTTCCGCACGGCATGAGTTTATGTTTTCATCTGGCCCATTAAGGAACCACGATGGTTAAAGATATGATTTTCGGCGTAGTGGGTGGGCTTGGTCTGTTCCTGTTTGGAATGGGAATCCTGTCGGAGGGACTAAAGAAAGTTGCAGGTAAAAGACTCCGCAAGTTCCTTGCGGCCCTGACAAAACACAGGGTCATTGCAGTGCTTGTAGGTGCGGCTACGACATGCCTTATCCAGTCAAGCTCTGCAACGACCGTTATGACAATTGGTCTTGTAAATGCGGGCTTGCTGACGCTTAAACAGGCCCTTAGTGTTGTGCTTGGTGCAAATATCGGAACGACCTTTACCGCCTGGCTTGTTTCAGGACTGGCTGTCTTCAAGATTACCACCTACGCTCTTCCGGCAATTGGTGTGGGCTTTTTGCTAAACATTCTCGGCAAAACCCAAAAAACACGGAATATAGGTCAGGTGCTGCTTGGCTTCGGGATACTCTTCATTGGTATCAATTTTTTGAAGGAAGCATTTGGTCCCTTAGAGCAAAGCGCCAATGTGCGCAGCGCTTTGATATGGGTGGGTCGCAGGCCGCTACTGGCGATTCTGGCGGGAACGCTGATTACAATGCTGCTGCAAAGCAGCTCCGCCTCGATTGCGATGGTGCAGCTGCTTGCGTTCGGCGGCGCATTCGGCGCAGAATGGCACGACGCGTTGCGTGTTGCGATACCATTCATATTGGGTGACAATATCGGCACAACAATCACCGCTCAAATTGCGGCACTGCGAACTTCGGTTAATTCACGCCGGGCGGCAATGGGACATACTCTGTTCAATGTGATAGGTGTGGCATATATGTTCCCACTGGTTTCGACGGGATGGTTCGCGAATTTTGTCGAATTTATTACTCCGATGCAACTGTCGCAAAGCACGATTATGGTACATATCGCGGTGGCACACAGCAGCTTCAACATCGTGAATACCGTGATTTTTCTTCCTATCATTACATGGCTCGAGTTTCTGGTGAAAAAGCTTGTCCCGGCAAAAGACGAGATGCTTGCGGGCAGGGCCGTTGTTCTCGAAGAACACCTGCTTAAAACACCAGTCATCGCAATGGACCAGGCAAGGCGTGAAATTGTGCGTATGGCACAAACGGCCGGCGTGGCGGTAAATCAGGCCATTGAAGGATTAATGAAGAACGACCGCAAAGAACTTGACGCAGCCAGACAAACAGAAGACATAGTTGATAATTTTCAGTACGAGATTACATCTTATCTCGCAGCACTTTCGGGAAGAGAGCTTCCCGAAAAATTGACTATTGCTCTGCCGGTCCTTTTGCATACTGTCAACGACCTCGAACGCGTCTCGGACCACGCTGTGAATATCGTGGAGATAGCCGAGCGTAAAGTGGACCAGAAATTGTCGTTCAGTGAAGAGGCTGAGGGCGAGATTGACCAGTTAAAGAGCGAGGCCAACCAGATGCTCGGGCGAATTATTGTGGCACTTGAGAACGATGACGCCAAGGCGGCAACGTCGGCACTCGATAATGAAAATGCGCTTAATCGGATGCAAATAGAGTTTCGGCGAAGCCATGTACAGCGAATGACCGACGGGGTCTGCTCGACAGAGGCAGGACTGATATTTATCGACCTGGTCGATAACGTAGAGAAAATCGGCGACCACCTGACCAATATTGCGCAGTCGGTGATAGGGGGCCTTCAGTGGGATGGGGTGGAGATATAAAGGCCGTAAGTTAGTGAATTGGTGATTGGGTAAATAGTCAAATGGTTAAATGAGTTTTTGACCGCTTCCTAACTGTCCATTCTCCGCAGTGTTGCTCCGAAGGATGAATCGCGGCTCTGAGATAATACCGTTTCCTGCGCAGCATCCCTTACGGGATTACGGTTCGTTCTGCGAAGGATTAACCGCGGCTTGGTAAACCCGCGTTATAAATTACGAAACGAAAAAGAAAACCCTGCAATAAATCCTTCGATAGACTCAGGACAGGTTGCTGGCTAAGTATTTTTCCTAAAATATAATTACGGAAAAAATGTGGAATATTTGGGCTTGTCAATCAGATATAACAGAGCTACAATTTGCATATGAAAATGACTTTCTATATAGCTGTCGTTTTGTGGACGGCTTCGCTTCTTGCCAAGCCGCTGGTTCTGTTGGATGATCCGATCAGTATATTAGAGCCGAACCAGCCGGTGCGGGAAGTTACGGCGGCGGTCATACCGTGCCAGGGGATGATAGATAACGGCCTTTATGAATCAATCCGGCGGCGAACCGACATCGCGCTCGAAGAGGGGGCGGATTACCTTATCTACGAGATAGGTACGTACGGCGGACTTCTCGAATCGGCGGATAAGATCTCGAAGTATTTTATACTCGACATCGGCAAGAAGGCACACACCGTTGCATACGTAACAACCGAGGCGATATCGGCAGGGGCGCTGGTCAGTGTTTCATGCAAAGATATCATAATGGTTGAAAACACCACAATTGGTGATTGCGCACCTATTGCAATAGGAACAAAGCTCGAGGGCGTCGAACGGGAAAAGGCGGAAAGTTTCATCCGTGCGGCCTTTATGCGGGCTGCAGAGGCGAATAATTATCCCGAGGCACTGCTGAAGGCAATGGTGAGCCTTCGCTTAGAGGTCTGGCGGGTAAAGAATCTTGAAAGCGATGAATACGAATTTTTCGAGGTCGACAAACTTCCAAAAGACCCTAATGCGTACGACTTTGAGAATAAGCAACTGATTGATAAAGACGATGAGCTTTTAACGCTGACGGCATCGCAGGCGCTCGAATACGGCATAGCCAGGGCGAAGGTGGCGGACAGGCAGGGCGTTTTTGATTTTCTGGCCGAGCGCGACGGAGTTAGCTTCACAGGGCTGCCGAGTGTGCATGAGACAAACTGGTCGGAAGAAATGGTGCGCTGGTTAAATTCGCCGGCCCTGATAAGCATACTTTTTATGGTGGCGCTACTGGGTGTGTATATTGAGCTTAATACGCCGGGGGTCGGCCTGCCGGGCCTTGTGGCCGTGATATGTTTCACGGTTATTTTCGGCAGCAAATACCTCGTCGGAATGGCAAACTGGGTGGAGATTGCAATATTTGCAATTGGCGTAATTTTACTGTTTATTGAAATTTTCATTATTCCAGGATTTGGCCTTGCAGGAACTGCAGGGATAATATGCATACTGGTAGGGCTTTTCGGCATATTGATTGGCAATCGGCCGGATGAAATACCCTGGCCGAAGACGGATTTTGACTGGGAGCTGTTTACAAACGGGGCGCTGGCACTTGTACTCGGTTTCACGGGATTTGTGTTTGTAGCGTGGTTGTTAGCTAAATATCTGCCTAAAATGCAGTTATTCGGGGGGTTGTTGCTTGCTCCGGCAATGGCAAAGCAGGGCGACGAGATGGAAATAAGTATGACCGCACCGCCGGGAATTGAAGAATTGTCGATTAAGGTCGGAGACGTCGGCGTTGTGCTTTCGGCGCTGCGGCCGTCCGGTACGGCCCGCTTCGGAGTTGCCGTTGTTGATGTTGTGGCCAGAGGCGAGTTCCTCGAGAGAGGTAACAAGGTTGAGATAGTTGAGATTCAGGGCAACAGGGTCATAGTCAAAGTGGTCGAGGATTGAAAGAAATTATAAAAATCTGAAAGCAGAAGAATATGGGCTGGTGGCTTGCTTTTGCGATTTTTCTTTATCTTATGTGTGCGACGCTGCTGATTGCGGAAGTATTTGTGCCGAGTGGTGGCCTCATTTCCGTCTTTGCAGTAGTGTGCTTGATCACCGGTCTGGTAATCTTTTTTAAGCACAGCGTGGTTACCGGGTGGATTGGGGTGTTTATTGCGATTGTGATGATACCGGCAGTACTGATAATCGCCTACAAACTTTTCCCAAAGACTAAATTCGGCAAAGGGATTATGCTGAGTCCCTCTGAACGACAGGTCGGTGATGCGATACCTGATACCGACCAGTTAAGGAACCTGCTGGGCAAAGAAGGGCAGGTGTTGACGGCTCTAAGGCCGGTCGGAATGTGCTATTTTTCAGGACTAAGGGTTGAATGTGTATCGGAAAGCGGATATGTTAATAAAGGCAAAACAGTCAAAGTTATAGATGTTAAAGGCACGCAGTTGACGGTTCGCGTGGTGGACGAAAGTTAAAAAATCGCTTAGATAAAAGCGTAGTTAAATGAAAGGATATAATAATGAACTTTGCAACGTCCCAAATCATCGGCACAACGGCGCTCAGGGCCTTTTTACTTGCAGCAATAGTTATTGTTTCTCTGTTAACCATCATTGTATTTTTCCTCATTGTAAAATTCTTTAAGCTGTGGCTTCAGGCGAAGCTCTCGCGTGCCGACGTGAAATTCCGCGAGCTTATCGGGATGTGGCTTCGCCGGGTTGATATAAGAACAATTGTGCTGAGTAAGATAACCGCGGTCCAGGCGGGCCTGTCGCTGACGACTCGTGACCTTGAGAGTCACTATCTGGCAGGGGGGCGTGTGCCGAACGTGGTCCGAGCGTTGATTGCGGCTAACCGGGCTAATATTCCACTAACGCTGAAAACGGCCACCGCGATTGACCTGGCAGGCCGGGATATTCTCGAAGCGGTTCAGACAAGCGTAAACCCAAAGGTTATTGACTGTCCCGACCCAACGAAAGGACGAAACACGATTGACGCGGTCGCGCAGGACGGCATTCAATTAAAAGCCAAGGCGCGGGTAACCGTGCGGGCGAATATCGAAAGACTCATCGGAGGTGCCACGCAGGAGACGATTATCGCCCGAGTCGGCGAGGGCATCGTTACAACAATCGGCAGCTCAATTACATACAAAGGCGTGCTTGAAAATCCGGACAATATCTCAAAATCGGTTCTTGCCAAAGGTCTCGATGCGGGGACTGCGTATGAGATTCTCTCAATAGATATTGCGGATGTCGACGTGGGTGATAACGTTGGTGCTCAGCTTCAGGCTGCCCAGGCAGAGGCTGATATGCGGCGTGCGAAGGCGGAGGCCGAGAAACGTCGGGCTATGGCCGTTGCCCGCGAACAGGAAATGCGAGCCCTCGTCCAGGAAAATCAGGCGAAAGTTGTGCTGGCGGAGGCTGAGGTGCCGTTGGCAATGGCAGAGTCGTTCCGAAAGGGTAATCTCGGCATTATGGACTACTACCGGATGAAGAATATTATGGCGGATACAGATATGCGGGATTCCATTGCCAAGCCGAGAAAGAAGGAAGAATAGGCAATGATGGGAATTTTGGCGACAATTCTGCTCGCCCGTAATGACGATACGGAGAATGGCGGTTGGATACGACTTTTGGTATTAGTCGTACTGGGCCTTATGTATGTTTTTGGCGGGCTTGCCAAGATGAAGGCGAATAAGTCTTCAGAAAAAGAGAAGGAAGGGTCCAAAGGAATGCCTAAACGTCAACCGAGATATAAGCCGCTCGAACCCGCTGTCCAGCCGCGACATGCAAAGCCTAAACGTAGTCCGGCACCCAGGCCGGGTGTTTCTCAAATTACGCCGAGGCCGGCACGACAGATTCGCAAGCCATCCGAAGCACCAATGCACCGGCAGCGCAGACATATAGCTGTCAGAGCCCCGGAGGTTCAAAAAGAGCCGACTAAACGAGCAGTTAAACCCACATCGGCCGAGGTAGAAAGAGCCATTCCGAGTTCTGTAGCGCCTTCCGAACTCGGCGAGATAGAAAGTTTGGAAATTGACGTTCTACATAAACAAAAAGAAGAGGAGCTGATATCTAAAAGCAAGCCTGTTCTTGACTATGGCAACCTTGATGCCTTGCGTGAGGCAATTATTCATTATGAGATTTTAGGCAAGCCCTTGTCTTTGCGGGAACCAAAGCAGCACATCTGGGAGGTGTAAAATAATCTTTTCACTTAATTGCTGTGCCGTATTGGTTTAGGTGGCTTATTGAGGCTAATGTCCTTTTCGGCACGTGAAGTGTGTCGTTTTCATCTATGTAATACTTTAAGTCTTCGTCATTCTCGTTTTTAGCGTCCTCCATTGTCGGCTGCTCATCCGGGTAGCCTAACGCTATAACTGAGTCAATTTTTAAGTTTTCAGGCACACCAAGTAAATCTCTTATAATTTCACGCTTAATCGAGCCAATCCAGCAGGAGCCGATGCCTTTGCTCCAGGCGCTTAATAAAATGTTTTCAATGGCTGCTGCCGCATCTACATTACCATATTCGCCGAGTGCTCTTTGCGAATCGATAAGAACAACTATATAAGCAACAGGGCGGCAGCCGGTGGCCGGGTCACGTCTCGGCCTGACATATCCCGCCCAGGACAATTGTTCGAAAAACTTCTCTGCTATCTGTAATTCGTCAATTATTACATATTCGATTGGCTGTTTATTTGCAGCGGAAGGTGCGCATCTTGCTGCCTCAAGTAATTCCAAAAGAATTTGTCTTTCTATGGTCTTATTTTTGAACCGTCTGATACTGCGCCTTGTTTTCACAATTTCCATAAATTCCATTTATAATTTCCCCTAAAACAGGAGTTATTTGCCTTATATGCATTTGAAACAGTTTATCCTGATTTATTAAGTTACCATTTATTTGGTTAGAATTCCATAAAAATGGCTCTTATATAGTTTGCCACGGCGGGATATAACGTCCCATAATATATGTTATGTTACATTGAGCATTAAAAGCCGTTAGGGATTTAAATTAGTTATGTTTATTATTAGCCGGTTATCAGGCTTTATGACCTAAAATCAGGAATAATTGACTATGGTGAGATTGAAAATACCTGGTTGGCGATATCTGTAAGATATTGGACAGTTGCAAGTGAACGGTCCATAAGACCAAGATTTTGAAGAACAGATGCGATATTTCTATATGCATCATAATCAGTAAAATTAAGGTCAAAAGAACGCTGGAGATTTTGAAGAGCACGTGTAAATTTTGTTTTGTCAGAGTAAAGAATCGCGGTTTTATAATGAAGCTGAAGAATATTTTTTGGAGGTAAATGATTCTCTTCGGAAAAAACACTAAATGCCGAACAAGGACCTTCAGTCTCACAAATGCACAAAGAGAGCATATATCTGGCACGATGATATGTAGGATTAATTTCAAGGACCTTCTTAAAAGCTGATTCAGCTTGTAATAAGTCTCCAGTACCCATTAATAGAAGGCCGTATCGATAATTAATATCAGCGTTATAAGGATGATGAGAGATTTGAATAGCGTGTGCCTTGATAACAGTCTCGATTCCATAAAAGGCATTTGTGTTTTCATTATGGCACAGATTTTCAAAAACGGCCTTAAACTGGATTGTTGCGGCCTGACCAAATAAAAGTGTGCTGTTTTGCTGAATAGTCGAAGCAAGTGACAACGTTCCATAAGAATCGTCGATTTTACCGGCCAAATTTTGAGCAATAGCAAGGCCGATATATGCTTCGACAATTTGGTCGTTTATTTCGTTTGCTTTGGTGAAATACTCCGCTGCGTCGGCAAATTGACCGAGTCTTAAATGATGTATACCAAGCTTTATAGCGGCCTCAAGGCACTGTGGCTGGGCCTCAAACGCCCTTTCGTAGTGTGAAATGGCCTGGTAATCCTCACCGAGCATACTGAGTATATCAGCCAGTTTGACATTTAAATTGCTGTTATCGCCCTGCTGCTCTAATCGCCATTGTATTTCATCAGCAGCCTCGAGCAGATTTCCGCTACGGACAAGCATAATAATTTTGGCGTCCTCAGGTTCCGGCAGAAAGTTGTCCGGATGGATGAGAATGGCATTATTGAAGGTCTCTATTGCAAGATTGTACTTCAGATTAGCCATATACAGGTGTCCAAGTATGACAAGGGAAGAAATATCATCAGGATACTCCCGGATAAGGGATTCGTATTCGTGGACGGTCTTATCGAGCTGGTTTCTTGAGAAATAGATTGCCGCGACCCGAAGTCTTGGCAGTTGTAAGTAGTACTTAAATTTCAGGCAGTCCTGATAGAACGCCACAGCCTCATCCAACCTGCCGAGCCGTTCATTACAATACCCAAGCGCATAAAGGGCGGTCGTATTACTCGGCTCTCGCAAGTATACCGATTGCAGAGATTCCATGGCTTGTGATATGTTATTATTGCGCAGGCAGATGGCTGCTGCGGCCATCCGCCCTTTAACGCAGGACTGATTGTCGAAAAGGTGGAATTTTAGTTTTTCCTCGGCGAGGACTAAATTTCCATCTTCAATATGTTTCACAATTTCGTTCAGTTGCAACGTCTGAACGTCATTAGTAGTCTTTAATGTGTTGCCTTTAAGCCAATCACATATCAAATCAGCTGTGTCAACGACAATTGCCCTGCCGAATATTTCTAACAACTTACTCATACCTTTTGTCTCATGAACAGAATGGTATGCGGCTTCACAACGCATATCGACACGGCCGGGCAAGTGGTTAAGGCCAAGGTAAGCTAATATGAGTACTGAGCGCCTTTATAGTGAGCAGATTTTTCAAATGTGATGGGTGTAGGGGTTGTTATGATTTTAAACCCAAAAGCCTCGTTTTATCGTGTTTGTTATAGGGTTTTCAAACAGTATGATTATCGTCTGAAAGGCATTGAATAGCGAAAAAGGAAAGACCGTCCAATTATAGGACAGGATAAAGGTCAGTTATATGTCGGTTTGGCGAGACCGCCGGTTTACCCCTTTACCAACAGCAGCACAATTTTCATTGACCTGCCGGGTTTGTTTTCTGGGCCTCTCCCTCTACCTCGGTCAGGTAGGCCAGCGTACGTTCAAGCTTGTCCGTAAGATGCCTTAACTTCAGCATAGTTTTCACACGCGTCATCAGCTCCCATTTGTTTACGGGTTTGCTGAGGAAATCATCGGCCCCGCAGTCAATCGACCTTTCTATATCGCCAGGCTCGTTCAGGGCGGTCACCATTATTACCGGTATATCAGTGGTTTTGGGGTCCTTTTTTAACCTTCTGCAGACCTCGAAACCGCTCATTTGAGGCATCATTATGTCGAGGATGACTAAATCAGGGGGTTTTTTCTTCAGTATTTCGAGCGCCTCAGGACCGTCATAAGCGGTCAAAGTTCGACAATGAAATTCTTCCAGATAGGCCTGCAGTAGCTCCAGGTTTTGGTGGTTGTCGTCAACGATAAGCACTGTAGGTAGATCAGTCTGCTTTTTACGATTACTCATTTACGGTGTAACTCCTTTTGCTATTGAATAGTTTATATAAGGATATTCAAACTAAAGTTTACATCAGCAAATTATCGGTGTCCAGCGGCATTTAGAGTTTTATGTGACCTGTGGTGCTTTTGTTGGGGGCTGAGAGCCCTGCCGTTTATAAAGATATCGGCACATTTACCCGCCGAGTGCCTTGAGAACAGCCCGGCAGAAGGCGGGCAAATCATCTGGTTTGCGGGAGGTTATTAGATTGCCATCCACAACGCATTCGGCATCGATATACTCGGCGCCGGCATTTTTTATATCATCTTTGATAGCCATAAAGCAGGTTGCTTTCCTTCCTTTAAAAACATCGGTACTGCATAAAAGCCAGCCGCCATGACAGATTGAGGCTATTATTTTATCCGCCTTAACCATTTCTTTGGCAAATTGTATAACATTGTTATTTCTTCTCATAAAATCAGGTGCGAAACCTCCGGGCACAATCATACAATCATAATCTTCAGAGGTTGCCTGTCCGGCCGCGACCGTAGATATGCAAGGATAACCTTCTTTTGAGGGATACTCTTTATTTACTTCGGCCGCCACGAAATCGACGTCGAAGCCGGCCTCTTTGAGACGATAGTACGGGAACCAGACTTCGAGCACCTGATACATCCGGTCAACCATAATCGCCACTTTTTTTATCGCCATTTATTTGCTCCTCTCCCGGTCTGTGTGTTTTTCGATAAATTCCCGCACCTCCGGCTTAATGTAGACAGCGTCAATATCTACTATTTTCACCACTGCCTGTGCCGAGGTTACGGCGGAATCTGTTGTGGTGGCATCAGAATCAACAAAGAAAGTATATTTGCCTTTTATCTTGCAAAGGCCACCTCCTCCACCTCCGATAGACTCGGTGCGTACCTCAACATTGTTACTTTCAAGTAATGCCAGCAATTGTTCCAGGAGTTCTTGCGTGTTCATTTTTCGGTGAAAATATGCAAAAAAATTTTGCTTATCTTGCCTATTCTCGCTGGTTTACAGGTTAATTCCAGTTGCTCAAGAAAAAGTCGCTTACAAGTCGATATAAAGGATATTCATCGGATTTAGTTAATCATCCGGTCGGCACAAGGTAACTGGATTACTTAACAATTATGCCGTTAAATATACTGCCGGGTTGGCAGAATAAAAAGTGTTATTTCAAAAGCAGCATCAGGTGAGCTTGTAGAGGTTTGTAATTTGCAAAGTCTTGTTCAAAAACGGGTTTCCCTGCACAGGAACCTCGCTAAGGAAAAAGAGCAGAATAATCAATTACGGCGGCAACTTAGCCAGGTGCAGTCGCTGGCAAATATTGGTATAATCTCGTGTATGATTGCGCACGAGATCAATAATCTGCTCACACCAATCGGCAATTATGCCCGCCTGGCGTTGAGCGACATCTCCGACGAAGAACTTATTATGAAAACACTTCAAAAGACCGTCAGAAACTGTGAACAAGCATCAAAGATACAGGATAGTATGTTAGCTATGACAAACGGCCAGAGCCAGGAGAAGCAGAGATGCAACCTGAGGTCTCTTGTTGATGATGTTTTCTGTTTTATGTTCCGGGACTTTCGCAAGGACAGGATAAGAGTTGACGTGAATGTTCCGGAAAGACTTGAGATTTGGGCAGTTCCAATTCAGATTCAGCATGTGCTGATGAACTTGATATTGAACGGTCGTGAGGCAATGCTGCCAAAAGGAGGGCTACTTACGATAAAAGGATGGCAGGAGGAAGATAAGAGTTTTGTGGAGGTCGCGGATACCGGTAAGGGTATCAGCCCCGATGAGCAGAGTAATGTTTTTAAGCCTTTCTTCACTACGAAGAAAAAAAATAAAGGCAGTGCACGAGGCACCGGTGGGCTTGGCCTTACGTTTTGTAAAGAGATAGTAGAAGCTCACGGCGGCTCAATCAGTGCTGACTCGCATCCCGGCAAAGGAGCGAAGTTTACGATAATTCTGCCCAGGAGTGATGAAGATTAAATCAGCAGGCTCGATTGCTGAGCGTTTCGTAAAAGAGCAAGCTTATCTATCAGTTATTAACGGTTAGCGGAAAACGGTGATACTTACAGTTATTTTTCAGAACATTTGGCACATTGTGCTGATGGTTTTTCTCTTGGCGGCCTCCGCGTTTTTTTCGGGCAGCGAGACGGCATTTTTCAATCTCTCACGCAGACAAATAAGCATTCTTCACAAATCCAGGCATCGTCTGCATCGACTTGCAGCGAGCATCATTAATAAGCCCAGAGAGCTGTTGGGTAGCCTGGTGCTGGGCAACATAGCAGTTAACATCTGTTTCTATTCACTCACGGCTATGCTGACGATTCAGATTGGCAGGCAATTCGGAGCACCTGCAGCAGGTGTTACCGCTGCGACGGGTCTGGGCATACTGGTTCTGTGTGGTGAGTTGCTGCCTAAATCGGTAGCTTATCTGAATTCGGAACGTCTGGCGGTTGCCGGTGCCCTGCCCTGCTATATTTGTACGAAAATCCTGGGGCCCGTACAGTCGGTTTTTAACTTCCTGCTTGTCGAGCCGGCAATCCGTTTACTACTGGGGGCACCTAAAAAACCCAGCCCAATCACCATCGCCGAGCTGAAACTCCTTTTGGATTTGACTCGTCAGGCCCAGTTGATAAGCGCTGAGGAAAACCAGTTGTTAAGTGAGGTTGTGGAATTCGGCCTGCTCAAAGTTCGCCAGGTTATGAGGCCGCGGGTTGATATGGCAAGCTGCAGTGTAGAAGCGGGAGCAGAAAAAGCGAAAAAGCTGATGATTGAGAAGGGCCTGACCAAGCTGCCGGTCTTTGAAGGAGCGATAGATAACGTATTAGGCATGGTACACATAAGGCAGATATTGCTTCATCCAGACGCCAGGCTGCGAAAACTCATCCAGAAGGTTCCTCTTGTTCCTGAACAAAAAACGGTCGAGTCACTGTTAGAGTTTTTCCGGCAAAGCGGTACGGAAACCGCGATAGTCGTGGACGAATACGGCGGGATTGCAGGTATGGTCTCGTTGGAGGATATTGTTGAAGAATTACTCAGTCCTCTTGAGGTACAAAGCGACGTTGAACTGGTCGAGCAGATTGGGCCGATGCAGTACCGCCTGGCGGGCAATCTGGCAATTCACGACTGGATTGATGCATTCGGCATCAGCGTCTCACAAACACGCCTGTCGACGATAGGCGGATTAGTTACAGCACTTCTGGGCAAAATACCACAAGCCGGCGATGTTGCATATTTACAAAACCTGAAGTTTACTGTTGAGCGTGTAGCGAGGCACCGGATAGGGACGGTAATACTGTCCTTTCAACCGGACAGTGAATCTCACCGGGAAGACGTCATGGAGAGAAAATGATGGTTGCGTGCGGGTTATTGGCGGTTGGTATTTCTATTTTGCTCAGCGGTTTTTTTTCCGGGAGCGAAACCGGTACCTACCGGCTGAGCCGATTTCGCCTTCGGATTGGCAAGCAACAAAAAAGGCGATTCTTCGCGATGCTGAGCAGTTTGATGAGCAGCGGGCATTCACTGCTCTTTACCACACTTGTTGGGACAAATATTTCGAATTACATTGTCACGAGTGTTGCAACGTATATGTTTCTGGGACTAACGGCGAGCGAACGACAGGCCGAGTTCTATGCAACCCTTGTAATGACGCCGATACTGTTTGTATTTGCCGAACTTATTCCTAAAAACCTCTACTTCTATCGCGCCGATTCCCTTATGCCTCGACTGGCTCCGGTTCTCTGGGTATCCCATAAGCTTTTCACGTACTGCGGGATAGTCCCGGCGCTGGAGGTGATCTCGAAGGGTTTTGCAAGACTGCTCGGCCTGCCGACAACGAGTCAGTATGCGATGAGAGACCCGCACCATTTCAGACAGATTATTAAGGAGAGCCGGGAAGAAGGTCATATAAGCTCGGTTCAAAGCGAAATTATGAACCGGCTTGTCCATATACCACTTATGCGAATAGGCTCTGTAATGGTACCAATCAGCAAGGTCGGAATACTGGATGTTAACACAAATCGTAAGCAAGTGCTCGAAGAGCTGGCTAAGGTTTCCTTTACGCGGCTGCTGGTTTTCGATGGTAGTCGTGAGAATATTATTGGCTTCATAGACGTTTACGAATCTCTGGCGACCGAAAAGGACTTTGCGGATTTACGCGGTTTCGTTAAGCCGATTCCCACTTTTCCTGCCGACGGCCGGGTAATCGATGCGTTGAATCGTATGCGTAAAGAGCATCACAAAATCGTTTTGATTTTACGGGCCCACCACGGCCGAGAAAGGCCGGTCGGGATTGTAACTATGAAAGACCTGGTCGAAGAGCTTACCGGCGAGCTGGCCGAGTGGTAATTCACAGGGGAAATATTCAGCCGCCGCCGTCGATGTAACCGATTAGTTATGGGTAGGTTAGTTCTCAGTCGCTGCTCAAACCTTAATGAACTGCAAAATCCTATACTATATCTACTATATCCCATAATGCCAAATCGCACATTCTTAGGCCAATTCGGGATCCAGATTTTGAAAAAAGTCATCCGTGATATATTTCTGGATTTAACACTCAAGCTTATTAGGAGGCTGGAGGGAAATTCCTGTATAGTGCAGCATCTTTTAATCCCCAATCTTATATTTCTGTTCCTCTAGCCATTCCTTTAAAGGGTTAGGTAACAAATTTATTTCTTTAGGTCCCGCTTCTAGTAGTCTGTCACATCTAAATTACTGGGTATAGTTTTTTCAATTTTACACGAGCGTCTGCAGTGGCAAATTGCCAATCAACAGTGGCATCCGCTTCATTACGTTGCCGCTCCCAAGCTGAAAC
>Ga0315543_1001170_pt1 | contig 29234 bp, 30 predicted proteins | sample SalMarSW160210MG_2_FD_203098 | JGI IMG/M metagenome (GOLD analysis project Ga0315543, IMG submission 203098) | Salt marsh sediment microbial communities from the Plum Island Ecosystem LTER, Massachusetts, United States - Salt Marsh Sediment SW1601-210 ... | reverse complement strand
GCCGAACTCCTCAACGAAATCACCAAAAAAACCATCAACCCAACAACAACAAGCACAACTATCAAAACGAACCCAACAATTTCCTGTTGCCCTTTCTTTTCTTTTTTCATATTTTATTTATCTTTTAGTTACCCAAGCCACGCGACGAAGTCGCAACCCTCGTTTCGCAAAGCGAAACAACTATTAAGCACAAAATGCTCAACTATCGGCAACAAAGTCACCTACTTTCCTACGTCCACGACGCCTACCACAAGTTTCCCAATCTCACATCTACCATTTGCCATACCTTTAACCCTTTCGCAAATCGCAACATAAGTCGAATAAGTCTTCACGTCACCTTGCCCATTATCCCAAATCTCATAATAATTACAATCAACCGACGGACATTCTTTAACTTCATCAAACCTCGGATAAACTTTATACACTCCAACCGATGCAACCGGCCAAAACAAATCATAATTCCTCCCAAACTCGCCAGACATAATCCTCAATTTATCCTCATCAAAACTCATCGACCAAGTCGAATCATAATTCAACTCAGACATATCAGCAATAACCTTCAACGACGAAATTGCTTGCTCCTTTTGTAATCGCTCAGCGCCACCCTTCACATCCTTAAGCACAATCCCTAAAAAAAACAACCCAACCAAAACAAAAAAGAAAAACACAGCTACAATCATAACCGCCATCTGCTGAATCTTCATCTGCCCCTTCACCACATTCCGCATAATTTCTCCCCTTTATTTTTTCTATCAATCACATTAGCCATCGTCCTCAGCGACGCCAAATCATTAATACTCGCGTTACCAACCATCGCTCCCCAAACAATCAAATCCGGCTTCAAATTTGTATTGCAATTCCTCGCGTCCATCAAATCCGCTTTACCAACAAACTCCTCTGCAATCTTCCCAGCCCGATACAACAACCGCCGAACATTACAATCATAAATTCCCTTGTCCGAAAAAATCGCTCCATACAGCAAATTCCCAACATACCTCATATCAATCCCATTTTTAACAACAACCCCCTCATCATAAACCGAATCACACCCACTCAAACAAGACCCATAAACCATCACGTCACAATTATCACCAGAACCAAAACAAACTCTAACAGCGTCGGCAACACTACAGTTATCAACTTCAATATTCGGAACACTCAAGCCAAGAAACCCATCAGGCATATTAACAAAACAATAATCGTCAGGCGTCAAAAAAATCAAATCAGAAACCTCATACGGAAAATCAAACGATTTCGAAAAAACATAATAATCCAAACCAGACGCAATATCCGACGAAAAAATATACTTATTATGAATCGAAGTAGCACCCCCCGGCAAATTCCATTCCTCTCCAATCCCAGACCACGTCGCCACAGAAATATCATTCTTCCCAAATTCTCCATCAAAACAAACATTATTTACCCGAGTCTCCTGCTGAAACAAAATCTTCCCAAACGAACCCTCGGCAAACCCAGCCTGCAACGGGTCGGTAATAATCGCAATACTCTTCGCCACCTCACTATCACTTTGAAATCTCATAGTATCCCCAAATCTCAACGCTCCATAAATTGCCAAAAACAAAATCGCCCCACCAGCAACTATCGCGAACAACCAAACAAAATTAAATTGCCCCCTTTTCATCCAAATACTACACAAGCAGTTTTTTTAAAAGCTTCCTTGCCGTCTTCAGTTGCCAAGTCTGCAAAATAAAATTTTAGGCGTAGGTTTCCACCTGCGGACGACGCCGTTAAAAAATTTTGTTTTGCATTAATACGATATTTCAAATTTTATTTTCTAATAAAAAATGAAATTTGAAAGAATCGCAAACTAAGGAGACTACTTGTAGAGGACATTAGGTTACGTCGAAACCCAAACCAATTTATCATAAAACCCTTTCTTAATAACAAACCCATCTTTAACGTCAACACAATAAGGATTAGAAGTCGCAGTAATCTTCGAAACATTAATCCCATCAATCAACTTCCATTCCATTTTCTGCGCATACTCAGGCGGCACCAAAAAAACATTCGCCTCATAAATATCATAATCCCGAATCGCATCATACTCAGCTCCAGAATTCGTTATTTCGACCGACAAATTAGCAAAGCAAACACTCTCAATCCCCGACGGCAAATCAATCTTAAAAGAACTCTCCTCAAACTGTCCCCTCATCGCATCATCAACAGCGTCCTGAAACTCCCGATAAAACATCCCAACACTCGAACTCCGCCCAATATCCAAAAAATATCCAACCGCGATAAACGCAATCACAACAAAAACAACTATCAAAAAAATCGCAAAGATAATCCCAAACGGCATCCCCATCGTCTGTTGCCCACGTTTCAACCTCATAAAAATTTAAATTCAACCAGATATATAAAACTTTACAAATTTAAAATTGCACAGCAACAGCAGCAGTCACCAACCCACTCCCGAAACTTGTCATAATAACTTTAGAATTCTTTTTAACAACGCCTTTTCTAATCGCATCATCCAAAGCAACAAGGCACGTCGCCGCAGACATATTCCCAATCCTCCCAATATTTCTATAAACAACAGCCCCATCTCGAGAAACCCTTCTTTCTATCCCATCTAAAATCCGCCCATTTGCCTGATGCGCAATATAAACATCAGCCTTTTCCCACCCAACGTTCTTTTTCAATTCTTTTGCAGAATCCACCATTCTCCTAATGGCTTCCATCAAGACCTTATTCCCGTCAGGCATTCTCAAAAAACCACCAGCGTCACGAGTTATCAATTCACTATTCCCATTATAAGGGTCACTAATTGAATATTCCCCAATAATTCCTCTATGGTCTTCGCTAGGAGTCAAAACAACTGCCCCAGCCCCAGCCCCAAACAAAAAAAGATTTCTATCATCTTTTTGCACCATCCCAGAAATATCTTCCGAAGCAACAACTAAATAATTTCCAAGACGCCTAAAAACTCTTGAATTAGCATAAATCATTCCCGCAACCGAACCCGCACAAGCCACCGTAATATCCACAGCCTCACACGGAATTTTAACATCATAATGTTCACCCAAATTTTTTTGTATCTTGCAAACTCCACTCGGAACATTATTTCTCTCGCCAACCGTAGCTAAAATTATTCCTACCAAACTATCAGACCTAATCCCAGAATTATCAATCGCCTTAATCGCAGCAAGCGTCCCCATACTCGACGGTGTCTCTCCTTCCCCAGCATAATGTCTTTCCAGAATTCCACACAAATCAAAAATCCCCTCAGAAGTTAGCTCTTTCCCCTCTCCACATCTTTTCCCAAAAATATTATAAGGATAAAATTTCCTCCCTTCAAAAAAATCATTCCCCACAACCTTCTCAGGCAAATAAGTCCCGGTCCCAGCAACCCTCAATCGAACATCGTCCATAAACACAAATCATCAAACTTCTATATAAGCATTATTATACTACAAAAAATTCCTACTCGGCTTCACCACAACAGAGCAATCAGCGTCCTCATTTCTAAACGCGTCCCTACATTTGATATAATAAGTCTTCTGATTATTCCATTCCACAACATGCACCGTCGAATTCGCGTAAGGCATTTTGGTCCCTTCATCAAAACTAAAATCACAGTTATCCAAGCTATAAGCACACTCACTATTTCTTACCGTTACAATTTTCAACATCCGGTCTTCCTCGTAAATTCTTGCAACAACCGGCGCACTCGTGTCAATATCCAAATCGAAGACAACACTATCTTCAACCAAATTTCCGCCCTCGTCGACACACTTTACAAAATACTCATGTTTCCCAGCAGTCAAGCTCAATTTCTGTGTATGAATCCCATCGACGCTATCAGTATCGTAAAACATAATATAATCATCAATATCACCAGTCGACGAATACTGACAAACAGCCCGCCCGTTATTGCAACCAAACAAAGTCTCGACATATAACTCAACCGGCGCCGGACTAACTCCACCAAAAATCGTCTCATTCGGCCTCAAATTTTTCATCTTCAATCCAGTACTGCCAATCAAACTAAACACAAAACTCTGCTTCATCTCATTCCTATTAACTTCAACATCACCAGGCCTATCTTTACACCTAATATAATATATACTCTCCGTCCTCGATATCCCAGTCAAATTAGCAACACAACTAAACAACTGCGCCGCATTCGCCTGATACAAAGCCCCAGCACAACTCATCCCATTAATCATATTATCATAATCCTGGTCATCAACACTCCACCTACAATCCGCCGGTTCATTGGTATAAAATTCAACTACAGCACTATTAACATTTTCAGCAACACACCCACCGTTAATAACAGAAGTCGCCTCAATCTTCGGCGCAGTATTATCCGGCGTCGGGTCAACACACAATTTCACAGCATACTCAGCCTCGTTCGCATTCCCATTTTTATCCTGGCACCTGATAAAGAAAATCAAATCCTTCCCGTTCTCCAAAACCAGCGACGAATTCTTAATCGCTTCAGCGCTCGGCAACGAAAACCTCTCGGTATGATTATAAGCAAACAAATTACTCCCGCCAACATAAGCACTCATCTCATCAAAACTTTCACTATGCTCAAAATCAATCTTACACTGCGCCGGCTCGTCGGCAATCAATCCAAACTCCAGCGGCGTAAACGCTTTCAAACATCCATCACTCGAATTTAAATTCACAATCCCAAACCCAGGCCCCGGCGGCGAAGCCCGAACATTAACATAACTATGCCCAGCACTCAACGCCTCAGTCCATGGCCGAACAACCGGCGGCACAACATCACGCGGATTAACATTCACGCACCTCTCCTCATTAGTCCCCTTATTCACAATCTCACAATTCTGCCCCAATGCTTTACAACGATACTCAGAACACGGCAAATTATCATCATTACAAATCTCACAATCATTCCCGCCCGTCGGTGCCTGCCAATCCAAACAATCAAAAGTCACAACCTCAACCTCAACATCCTTATACATTACAACAAAAATAATTCCTCCAATCAGGAAACCAGACAACACCGGATTATTACTCAAAAACGGAATCTTCCCAGTCTTCCATACACTTAAAGCCTTATACGAACCAAACCCAGCCGCCAGCGACGTCGACAAAGCCCTAGTATTTGTTTCACTCATCCCAAACAAACCACCAATCAACATCCCCGCCATATAAGCAATCCCCGCCCATTGAAGACCAGTAAGTAAAGCATCAATCCCACTTCCAGCAACTTGCCAGCCAGCAACCTCAGTGCCCTCAACACCCTCAGTCCCAGGCGCATAATATTTACCTTCAGAAACAATAGTTCCTTTCTTATACCCGGTTCCAAAAAAATTAGATAAAGCGCTAGAGCCAGGCTTCACAGGAGTCGGAGTTGAAGATGGAGTAATTGGCTCATTAGCCCCAACAAACTCAACACTCCCAATTAAAAACGAAAACGAAAATACCGACAAAATAATCAAACTTAACTCAACACCACAAACAAATTTTTTATCAAAGTTCCCCCGTCTTTTTTCCATAAACAAAACAACCATCCATTATTTATAAATTCTTGTCTTTCGTAAGAATGTTTAATCATCAGAATAATAATACTTACTTAGGATTTCTTTCGATAGTTAAAGTTTTTTTAAAAAATTTAGGACGGAATTTACCCATCTGTACGTGGATAGTATACTCTCCCGGACTTTCCTTACTTATATGGTTTAATGCTTCTAAGGCATCAGTCATTTTATTGGATCCGCTTGCAGTATAAAGAGCGTAATTTTCATGAGTACTACAACTAACCCTCTTCCCTTCAGAATTCAAAACATAAAATGTATAAGTATTACGCACCGGTACTCTTGATGCATCAAGCGAAACCATCAACCCATATTTATCCATGTTCACGGAGCCCCCATCTTCAACTTCACCAACAATTTCTCCATTGTCTAATTTCTTATTTCCATTAAAATCCTTCCAATATCGAACAGCCAATTGTCTTTCTATGGGCTCTGCAGGTTGCCCCCCAACAGCTTCACTTCTCCCCTTATCTTTTCCATAATAATATCCAGCAACGCCAGTCAAAGCAGGAGCGCACCCACTCGTACCAACCAAAACACCAACAGCCCCAGCTCCCAAAATAATTCTACCAACAAGTCCTAATCTCTTCCCTTTAACCATAAATAATTAACACAACAAGAATTTATAAACCTTTCCTTTGTCACCATTCTACAGTAAGACAGATCACCCCAAAACCTTCTCAACCAATTCAACAATCCTCCCCGTAAATCCCCCACGAATTATATTAATATTATTAGGCGAGAACTCCCTTTTCGCTCCATTAACTTTCCAATCATAACCATCATCAGTATATACTCCCTGATAATTTACATAACCACCGCAATCCCCAAGAGCAGCACAAACTCTATTCGCGCTCAAAGCCCAATCTTCATCCAAACACTCCTTCCCCTCAACAATCTTCTCTCCTCCAATCAAACCCTTTTCCTTAACAACAACACACTTAGCATTCGCAATACCACAATTCTGCTGAGCAGTCTCGCCCCAAAATTTCAATCCCGGCGGAAAACTCGGAACACAAATACCACCCTGTCTATTACTAACAGTCTCCTCTATCTCGTCGTCACTACTCGCATATCCAGTTATCGGCGCCACAACATTCCCAGTTCCAAACCCGCCACTCACAGTCGGATTATTAAAAGCAGTTGCCCCACTCGGATTAGTAAACACTCCGCTCTGTGTCCCCCCACCAATATTCATCCCAGTCACTGTCGGCACCCAAATACAATCCCTCCTGTCAATATTCAAACAATCATCTTCCTCAGTCTGCAAAACACAATCCTGCCACCTATTAACTCGACAAGCCGCCACTCCAAATTCACCAGCACTCGTCGGAATCGAATCCTCCAAACAAATCTCATTCCTAAAATCTTCACACGGCTCAACTATAACTTCACCATCAACACAAATTTCCCTAAAATACCTCGACCCAACAGTGTCTTGCCCATTACCCAAAAGCGAAGCGCCCGAATACCCAATACCTCCGGAAGCTCCACTTCCAGAAACACACCACGACTCTCCATTCACCCTCGCATCCCCATTCCTATCCTTGCACTCAGTCCTCCGACAATAATTATCCCCAAAACTCGGACCACCAATATAACCATCCCACTCAGAACATCTCGACCCAAGCAAATAGTCACAATTCCCACAATTAATAGCCGACCCATCATTAGCTTTACAAACACTATCTTCATCCAAAACCTTCCCAAAATTCCAACTCTTCGCTTTATCACCAGAATAAACATTCTCTCTATTCCCACAAGAATCAACCCAATAAACATCACCCTTATAACAAGTCGTCGAAGTCTGCTTCGCACAAGCCGTATTTAATTCCTCAGCCGAACAAAGATAATCCTCATAAAAAGTTTTATCACTCGACAAAGCAACTTTACTTCCATTAACGGTCTCAACCTTATCTCCAGCCCCGCAATCACTCCTCGTCGTAAACTCGCAAACCCTTTCAAAATCTTTTTCATAAACACAAGCTCCAACATCCTGAGCCTGCGCCGTCGCGATACAAGAAACCTCATCAGTTATGCCAGTCCTATAATCATTACTAACGCCAAACAGCGTCGACAATCTCTTGCATCTAACCAACGGAACAAACGCCGCCTGGTCCGCAATTATACAACATCCCAGCTGACATTGTGGGACCTCCTCAATATCCCTCGCATCCCAAGTCCCACCAAAATCATTACAAACTCTCTGCGGCGTATTCTCCATACAAATCCCTTCCTCCGACTCATAACAAGTCCCAAGCCTACAATACGAAGTAGTCTCACACGAAGTCGGCGCAACCTTATACGAATCATCACAAACAATCTCGTCAGCATTCAAACACCAAGCCCCATCATCAGTCCTCTCACAACAAAAACTCGCATCCGAAATCGCAGTCGCCGCAGTCGCAACCACAATCATCAAAACAAAAACAAACCCAACTATCCAACCTTTCATCCCACATACCCCGCCGGCCACGCCAAACTTCTCGACGCAAACTGAAATTTATTTCCCAAAATCTTATGCTCCAAAACATAAACCGTCGTCCCATCATCCCGCTTAATCTTACTAACAATATAATCAGGATAAAAACCCATCATAGTACTCGTATCAGAATCACCAAGCGAAGATTCAAATTGCAAAATAGAAGTCGCAATCATAATCATATCATAAATCGGAGAACTAACTCTAACATTAAACCGAGAAAATCCCTGCGACCCAACACTCGTCGGTGCATCAATCTCAACCCTCACAACTCCCGGCTCAATTAAAACATCATAATCAACGACGCCACCGACGACATCGTAACCCTGCGCCACCAAATCATCAACAGAATTAATATAACAATTATCAATCTTACTTCTAATCAAACTTTCCATCTGCTCATCAAAAGCATTTTTCAAAAAAGGAACTTGCACCGTGCACGTCTTATAATACTCATTAGTATAACACAAATAACTAAACTGCTCCCCATTGTAAGCATAAGTAAAACCAGGATTAACAAACCCAGCCTTCAGCCCCAACTCATCAATCGCCTGCTCAACCACGTCCTCAATACATCCCTCAAAATTCAACCCACCTCCCAACTCAGAAAAATAAGTCGGCTGAACCCATAAAAGAAAAACAATAATCGCCGCCACTATCACAATCGCAACAATAACAAACACCGTCACCTGTCCCTTCTTTTCCATATTTATTTCAACCATCCTTTATTTATAAATTCTATTATAATATATTAAAACCAAAATTTTATCATTCTTCATTTATATCTAACCCAGAAATATACTTAATAAATCCAGCTAACATCCTAGCAATTTCTTCAACTTCATTTACTAATTTTTTTAATGTATCATTTTCTAAATATCTCAATTCTTTAATAATATACAACTGACTTTCAACTTCTCTAACACTGCCCATAGCATTATATAAAAAATAAATAAAATCCTTTTTTGTTCTTCTGCCACAACCTTCAGCGATATTAGAAGAAATACTTGTTGCCGCTCGCCTTAATTGAGAAGTCAAACTATAAACCTCTTCTTTCGGAAATTTCTTAGTCACATCATAAATTATCTTACCAAATACAATAGTTCTTTTCCAAACCTCTAATTTTTTAAAATCTCTCATTTTACATTACACAACAACCTGTCTTCTGTCATCTGTTCTCTGTCATCTATTACAGTGCTCGCACTGTAATAGAGCACCCAGACGGCACATTTCCAAATTCATCTTCACACTTAACATAATAAGTATCCCCTCGAAGAACGCTAAAAATATGTTCCTCCCCTTTCCCAACTAACTCACCATCTCCCCAATTAAATCTACAACCATCAGTCGAATATCTACAATCAGCAATCTCAGTCGTCACGATATGCAACTTCCCACCATCCTGCCAAACCCTCGCAACCTGTGGCGTCGAACTATCCCTAATAATTCTAAAATTAGTCACCCCCCTAACTGAATCCCCAGTCTCATCTTTACATTCAACATAAATCTTATGCGTCCCCGCCGGTCTATTCAAAAGCTGATTATGCAATTTATCCTCGCCAGTTTCAAACATCTCAATCATCGTATCATACCCAGAAAAAGAATAAGAACAATAGTGCACATCGCCACCACCAGAGGTTCTAACTTCCAAATCAATCGTAGTCATTTCGGTACTAATCTCAAAATCATCACTCGGCTTAATCCAATCAATTACAATTTTATTCTCGGGCTTTCTTAATTTATAGACAAAACTCTGACTATTCGCATTCCTCTCATTACTTTCTCCCAACCACGGCTGGTCCATACATCTCACATAATAAATATTATTACTTCCAACAATAGGTACAACATCATCACACTTATATCCCGCTACCGAAGACGGAGTCCCCAATTTATCATCACAACTCATAAAATTCGCCATAACAGAATAGGCAACATCACCCAAATCCCACCTACAATCCGCAAGCTCATTAGTAATAACACTAATATTCTTAGACAAAACATTAAACCCAACAATATCACCATTCCTCGGACTAACCGCTCTAACAATCGGCGCCGTCACATCCTCACCTTCATTAACGCACATATCAACACTATAAAACCCAGGACTCTCATGCCCATGAGTATCACGACATTTAATATAAAAAGTCAAATCCCCAGTCCAATCAATACCCTGACTCTGCCCATGACTCGGGTCTGGCAAAACAAAAATCGTAGTATGATTAAGAATGTAAGAATTTCCACCAAGGTCAAAATTCATTTCCTCAAACTCATTCAGCTCAATATCAAACTTACAATGCGCCGGTTCATCAGTCGTAACCCCAAACATCAAAGGTGTATAAGCATTAATACACCCACCCCCGCTCGCAGTCAAACTAAATCCACCGTCGCTAATATCACTATATACTTCATTATCAGAAATCACTCCAATCTGTGGCTTCAAAATCGGCGGCCGAACATCGTTAGGATTATTATTAACACACAACTCATCATTAGTCCCCTTATTTATCAACTCACACGCAGCCCCCAAACTATTGCAACGATATTCCGAACACGGCTTCAACGGGTCCACATTACACTCATCACAATCACCACCACTCGGCGCCTGCCACGTTTTACAATCAAATCTAACCACAACATTTTCACAATCACTACCGCCAAAAAAAAGCGAAACAACAATTAAAACAACACCTATCAATGCCAAAACAGGATTAGACAAAAATATTAATTGCATATTAACCATATGTAATCCAATAGCCAGTCCTACAACACCCATCCCAATCGACATTATTAGTGAGCCCACAGGACTCAATCCCAATGCTTCAGCAAGCATGGCCCCTGCAATCATCCCAATCCCTGCACCAATAGCCGCCCCAGCAAAAGGAGCCATCGCCTGCTGAAAGCCAGAAGCAGCAGCAACCATACCACCAGAACTAGTTATTCCAGTAACAGCAACACCAGATAAACCAATAAGATGAAAACTCCCAGTAACAAGAACACCGACGGCATACCCAATCCCCGCAATTCCCATCCCAATATCAACAAAAGAATTGCCTTCCTCACCATTCACAATCGGCACATCTTCTGGCCCGCCCAACAATCCAGCAGCTTCCAAATACTTACTATAATTTTCAACCTCGGCAAATTGCCCCTCAATCGGCGTCGCCAAATCTTTCAACCCATCAATCGCTACTTGTCCCAATATTGGCGAATTAAAAACTTTGTAACTGCTCGAATACTCCCCAAGAATATTCACAGAACCTCCACAATCTCCAAGCCCCCGACAAAAATCATTCATTTCCTCGGTAAATTTTCCAGTCAAACAATCTTTATTAGCAACAATCTTGCACCCGCCAGTACTTTTCGGCGCATAAACAACAGTACAGGTTTGGTCCGCTATGTTACAAACTCCCTCGGCCGTTTTTCGATACCTGTCATCTTTCAAATTAAAACCAGCAGGATACCTCGGCATACAAACACTAAAATTAAACTTGTCAGCAATATCAACATTCTCAACTCGACAATTCAAAGTATCTACACACTTCTCCAATCCATCATCATCCCCATTCAAATCCAAACACGTCCTCCAATTATTAGCAATACAAGCAGAATTCCTAAACTCCACCTCCTGCCCATCAACATCAAAAGTATTTGTCTGAACACAAATCTGATTCCGATAATCAGCACACGGCTCTACCTGCACAATCCCCTGCGAACAAACATATTTCCAATGCCTCGACCCAACAACATCATCCCCATCTCCAATCGCCCCATCATAAACACACCACGACTCTCCATTCTTATAACTATCCCCGTCAAACATACACGAAGTCGACCGACAATAAAACCCACCATCATCAACATTAAACCCATCCTCACTCGCCGAACCACAAATCCCACCAAGAAACCTATTACAATTCCCACAACTACTCGACCTCGCATTCCCATCTCCACTATCATCCCCACACAAACTTTCACCCTCGACAACGACATTCCAATAATTATCATCATTAACTCTCTTAGAATCATAAACATTCGCCACATTTCCACAAGAGTCAACAAAGTAAACCTCATCTTTCCCGTCAACACAAGTCGTGACATCAGTCCTTTCACAAGACATATTTAATGAAGGAGAAGTACAAAGAACACCCCCATAAAATTCCCCATCATAACCAAAACAATCCCCCTCATTCGTAAACCTACAATCATTACCAATAACACAAGCCCCCCCTTCCTGAACAGCAGACAACATAGCGCATTGCCCAGAATTCAAATCAGCTCTCCAATCGACAACACCATTAGGCCCCATCGCCAAAACCAAAGTATCAACATCACACTGCCCACGAGTCTCATAAATCGTAGCCGCCCCAAGAATACAACACCCAAGCCGAGCCCCAGGCATATTGCAATTAACATCATCAACCCAACTCGCCGGACAATCACGCTCTAAAACATTCCCATCATAAATTCCCAACTCGTCATCATAACAACACCCACGACGACAAAACGAAGTCGAATCACAAATAGAGCCTTCAGCAAAAAACTCACCATCCTCACAATTCGTACCCAAAGTCGTCGCACATTTATACCCATCCTTGCTCACCGCACAGCAACCCGCCCCAAAAACGTCAGATGAAATTTCAAACGCACTTTCACTCGTAGTATGAGTTATTATCGACCCATCCTCAAGAGTCTCATTCCAAGTCGCCGCCGACACAATCCCAATCATCGGCTTCCCCAAAATTTCAATAACCTTAGCAACAACCCTACCAAAAAAACTAACCCTCAACCCATCATAATTACCAGCCTCCTCAAACACCTCATTACTATTCGAAACCATATAACTAAAAGCAAACACAGACACGACCATCACAACCAACTCAAATCCAGCCACAACCTTTCTACTCATCTTTTCATCATCCATTTTTTAAACCGAACACCGACACCCCGAACACCGACACCCCGTGAAAATGCTTTAGCATTTTCATATCCCCGGCGGCATCGCGCAACTCCTCGTAGCAAATTTAAATTCCTCCCCTGACTTTCGGTCAATCACACGATAAATCTTACTATCGTCATAATCAATTCTTCTTATATCGTACTTGGGATATAAAAGCATATACCCATTATATTCAAAATGACAATACTGCGACTCCGAATTCACAACATCCCGTGCAACTCGAACCAAATCATAAATCGACGACAAAATACTTGTATCAAAATTCTCAAAATTTTGCACTGTCCCATCTTTCACAACCTCAATACTCTTCCTTAAATTAATATCAATTTTCCCAGGCAACAAATCAATCGAATAATTAGCAGCCCCACCACTCACATCATAACCACTATTTTCAAAATCAACAGCCACCTTATCAAAACAATTCTGAACATCATCCATCGTATCCAAACGAATCTCATTCTCAATACTTGCTTCCAACATAGGATGCAAATTATAACACGTCAAATAATAATCCGCCTGATAACACAAATAATTCCACTCAATCCCATCATACATTATACTTTGCGACAACACAACCTCACCACCACCAATCAACACTTTCCAAACCGACTCTTCAACAGCATCCCGAACACACTTATTAATAAAAGCTTTCGGCCCCAACCCAACCGGAGAATCAACGCCAACTTTACCCATAAAAATTACAACTGCCACAATTCCAACAACAATAACAATCCCAACAATCACAAAAATTGTCACCTGCCCTCTTTTCATAAATATCCAAACCCATTACTTATTTATAAATTCTATCATAACACCATACAAATCCATCTAGTCATTCTCAACCCTCGGCGCCAAAACAAACCCAATCCCCATTCTCTCCCCCGGGAAATCCAACTTCAACGGATAATCATCAGACAAGTTCACAACAACCTTTCCAGAAATCCGAGTCGCCTTGATAAACTTCATTAAATACTCAAGCGAAAATTTCGACCGCCCAGTTCCAAACAACTCAATATTATCCCCAGAAAATTCTGCCCTCGCACTATTCAAATTCCCAGAACCCTCAACAAAAAACTTTCCATCCTTCACGACAAGCGAACAAGAATCAGCAACAACACTCGCGTCCTCAACTGCCTGCGCAAAATCATCAGCATTCAGTTCAACTCTAGCACTAAAATTCAGCTCAGGAATTTCCTTATCCTCCGACGACACATCAATCAAAGCCAAACTAAAAACCCGCTTAATCTTATCATAAATAGTAATCTTCAACTTTCCAACCTCCTCCTCAAACACAACACTCGCAGACCCCGACGCCCTCTTCAAAATCTTCTTCAAATCCCCAAGGTTAACTCCCCAAGTTTCGCTCCCAGCATCATACTGGCTAAACGATTCCTTCGGCAACTTAAAAATAACCAACGCAACATTCGCCGGGTCAACCGCAACAATCGAAAGCCCATCCTCCAGCAACTTAATCCGAACCTCCGAAACCACCTCCGAAACAATCCCAATCGCATCCCCCAAAAGACGCGGCTCATCCAACTTCAATATCATAATAATAAACACCCTAATCCTTATTTAAAGATTTATACACTCTATCACAACCACACAAAACCTTATAAGTTTATTTTACTAACAGTTAATATGAAAAAAAGAAGCCTCGGCATGACTATATTCATATGTACAATGTAAATAATAAATGCAGCAGCATTTACTTATACAACATCCAAACTCTATGAACCAAGAGAAACCATCAACAACCTAACGGAAATAAGAAAAAGCATGAATCATACAGAACAACCATATCAGCCATACAATCCAAACCAACTAGAACAAACAGCAAACGACATAATAGACCACAACAATCTCTAAAAACCACACTCCCTTATTTCTAATATGGAAGAACCAACCTCAAAAGCCCAACTAATCGCAACATCCTACTACTCAAGAAAAGAAATTCAACAAGCAATCTTCGACTTCTGCAGGCATCGAGAAACCGTCCCAAACTTCAACAACAAATTCTTCGGCAAACGCCCCGACGCACTCGACTACCCATCCGACATAATCAACTCGGCAAAACAAGGCGCAACATCCTTCCACACCTCCGAGGAAATCTGGTCAAATCCATTAGAAATAAACACAGACATGACCCCACAACAATACAACGAAATCAAAACCGGTTGGGACCTCCTCATCGACATCGACTCCCCATTCCTCGACTACGGAAAAATCGCCGCAAAACTCCTAATTAAAGAAATAGAAAGACACAGCATAAAAAACTACGGAATCAAATTCTCCGGCTCAAAAGGCTTCCATATCCTCGTCCCATTCAAAGCCTTCCCAAAAGAAATCCAAGACAAACAAACAAAAAACCAATTCCCCGAATGGCCAAGATTAATCGCCGGATATTTATTCGAAAGAATAAAAGAACCGATGAATCAAGAAATTTTAAGTCTAACCAGCAAAGAAAAACTAAAAGAAACAGGCGAACTAATCTCCGAACACATCTGCCCAAAATGCGGAAACCCAACCGAAAAAAAACTAATCGGACTTTACAAATGCCTCGATATAAAATGTAAAACAGAAGTCGAATCAATGAAATCAAATCGCAAAGAAATGATATGCCCGTCCTGCAACGGCAAGATGAAAAGAGTATCCCAACGCGAAATCCACTTCTGTAAAACCTGCAAAATTAACACCGCAAACCTCGAAGCAACAAGTTCATATGGCGGCGAACTCAGACCAACAAAAACAAAATTCAAAATCGAAGACACAATAAAATCAACCCAAGACGCCGTCGACATCGTCCTCGTCTCATCCCGACATTTATTCCGAGCCCCATATTCTCTCCACGAAAAAACAGCTTTAGCATCAATCCCAATCACAAAGGACCAAATCGAAAATTTCAAACTCTCCGATGCTGACCCACTAAAAATATCGCAAACAAAATCATTCATGCCCGACGCCAAAGAAGACGAAGCAAAAGAGTTACTCCTACAGGCAATAGACTGGCAAAAAGAAAAAACACCAAAAGAAAATTCAAACCGACACCCCGACACCACGACACCCCGAATACCGTTGAAGAATTTACAAATAGATTCTTCAATGTTCCCACCAATAATAACAAAACTTCTCAAAGGTATGAAAGACGACGGTAGAAAGAGAGCTCTATCTCTACTCTTATCTTTCTTCACAACCCTCGAATTTCCCCAAGACTACATCGAAAAAGAAATCTCCGAATGGAACAAAAAAAATTACCAACCACTCCGAGACGGCTACATCAAATCTCAAATAACCTGGTTCATAAAAAACAAACGCCTCCCTCCAAACTACGACAAACCAATCTACAAAGAATTCGGCATCACCGCCCCACCCGAACCCGGCATCAAAAACCCAATCAACTACACAATCCGCAAAGCCATCCAGGCAAAATCAAAGTCAGTTTATGTGAAACCAAAAGAAAACAAACCAGAAATCTAAAAATTTATAAAGGTATATAAGTTTATATAACCATGTTAGACATAAAAAAAATAATACATTATCCAAGACTTGATTCAATTCTAATAGTCGAACAAATGATTTTCGATTGCTCCGGAGAGTTCACCAAAAAACAACTTTGGGAAAAGTTACCAAAAAAAATGATGTATCAAACATATTCCGTCATTATCGACTACTTGCTCTACTCGGGAAAAATCGCCGCCGACAGCGAAGGAAAAATCGGATGGATATGGGACCCAGAAGGCGTAAAAAAATACCTCAACAAACCGGAACTTTTATGGAAGAAACAAAAAGCAAAATAATATTTGGAGACATCAAATTAAAAAAAGAATTTGACAAACTTAAAAATCTTAATTCTGATTTGTATAAACAAATTGAAAAAGCTTTCAATAACCTTGAGGAAAATCCATTCTGCGGAATCCAAATCCCCAAAAAACTAATCCCCAAAGAATATGTAAACAAATTCGGCCCACTTTCAAATTTATGGAAATACAATCTCCCCGACGCATGGCGACTAATATACACAATCAAAAATAACAAGATAGACATCTTATCCGTCATCCTCGAATGGCTCGACCACAAAGAATACGAACGACGATTCAACTACTAGTCAAAGTTTGTTTATACAAAGCAAAAATTTGAATTAACTAAAAATATCTTTAATCCAATTCAAAAATTTCTCAATTATACTTTTCTCAGTAACAGAAACATTTTCATCCTTATTCAATTCATCCAAATTCTCATCAATTTTATTTGTAATGTTCTGTTTTATTTCTTCGACTTTCGCATTAACTTGCCGATTGATTTCTTCGGTTCTGTTTATACAAATTTCTTCCGAGCATACATTTGATAAGCATTCATAATCGTTCCCACAATAACTCCCAGTCTGCGATTGATTAAGAAATTTGTATACCTCAATACCATATTCATCATAATAATAAGGATCTTTGTCACAATATTCTTCTCCTAATCTATATTCTTTGGGATAGCAATAATCATCTCTAAAACAACCTTTCCCATTACAATCTTTTTCCTCTTGAAATTTTCCGTCATCATGCACATTTATAACAAAAGCTCCATCATTATCAAAGGGCTCAGGATAAGCCGCCGAAGAAACAAAAGACACAGACACAACTAACAAAAAAACAAAAATCAACCCACATTTACAATCCATTTTCCCACTTTTACATTATAATAACCTTATTTAAAACTTCCTTATTCTCTTTTCAAAAAATTCGTGTCCATCTGCGTAATTCGTAAGCTAACCCAACTCCCAATTACCACCCCACTCCCTCATCACTCTTTCCCTTCGTCAATTATCTTTTTCGAATATTCTTCAAAAAGTAAAGGCATCCTCCTATACAACCAAACATTAAACTTCAAAAATTCCTTCGCCTCCATCTCAATATACTCAACAATCTTATCATAATCCCCATGGTCAAACCAAATCGGCACCATCATCCCGTCCCTGTCTTTCCCAGTAATCTTATTCAACCCCGAACCCTTAAACTCCCCACCCTTCATCAGAATCCCAATCACCCTCAAATCAATAAACGGCTTCGACAAAATATCGATCTCAGACAACCCGTGAACCTCCGCCCGCCTCTTCAAAAAATTGTGCTCGAAAGTCAGATTATATCCAACCGGCACAAAACTAAAATCATAAGCATCAAGAAAACTCGTCTCATTTAGAAACCTCTCAATAATCTCCTTCTCAGAACTTTCCCACGACTTCAAGATAACCAACTCCCCAATAGCCAATCCAGTCCGCCTATCCAACTCCTGATACTGAATAGTAAGAATCTCATCCACGTCCGGGTCCAACCCCGTCGTCTCAATATCCAAATAAAAATTCCCCATAAAACTAAATAACCCTAATCTATAAATAACTTACTATCATTTCTTTATTCTAATCATCATCGCATAATCATATGTATCTAATGGAATAAATGATATTTTATTTTTAGGTATAAAATTAAGATAATTATAAATTCTTTGTTTTGTAAATCTTTGAGACCACCAACCTTCTTTTGTAGCCGTAAAACAATCTCTTTCGTCAGTAATTATTTCCCAATCCCAAAATTTGTAAGTATCTTCCTGATGTTTTTTTGTCTCTTCATTGTCAATATACATAGAACCTATAACCAACTCTCCCTTAGGCTTGAGTAAATCATAAGCTTGTTTTAAAATAATCGTGAATTTATCATTTGTAGACATATCATAACCAGGCCTAAAATTTTTAAAACTAAAATCAAACGGATAAAAATTTCCTACAGTAAACCATGTAGAAATTATTAAATCATATTTTTTCTTAAGGTTATTAAGTTTCACAGCATCCAACAAATTAACACCAACCTTCTTCTCAATTTTTAAATCTTTAATTACTTTTTTAGAGATACTAATACAATTTTGCGCAATATCAATTCCATCATAATGCTCAATCATGTTCCAAATTTCTTTTATCCCGACTATATGCTTTAATATTCTCGCATCTCCAATCCCAACATCTAAAATAATTAAAGGAGATCCCTTTTTATTGTAAAGTTCTGTAACAACTTTTTTAAGTTCTATAAATTCAGACCATTGAGCTTGCAATAAATACTCAGGCATATTACTTTCATTAAAAGTATCTTCTACATGTTTAGTTTTATCATACATCTCTACCATGTCAAGTAAGAATAAAACATAATTATAGATTTATCTAATCTACGAATAATTTTCCAAAAACAAACCTCTCTATTTTGTAATCTACCAGAAAATTAAAAATTTTCGTTCTACCGACGAAGCCGTTCTACCGGAAACAAAGTCCCCGTCTACAAGCAAAGCGTTCTGAATCTATCCTTAAATTTATAAACAACCCCAACCTCATTAATCCATGAAAAAAGTCGGTGCATTCCTCATCTTACTCTTATTATTATCAGTAACACTAACCATAGCAGCCAATGAAACAAACAATTCAATATCAGCCACTCAGCAACAAAACCCAGACAAAATTGAAAAAGGATTTGAATGCCTCGAAGAAAAAGCAAAAGACTGCTCAGGCTTAACAACTCAAGAAATTGCATTTACAATTCTCGCAACCCCAGACAACATCTTCGACAACTGCGTAGCAGAATTAGAATCCAGAAAATCCTCAGACAACTGGGGCAACGTCCGTGACACTGCACTATCAATCATCGCATTAAAACACGCCGGCGAAGACACCGAAACATCAGAAGAATGGCTACTCAAACAAGAAAAAACTCCAACAGATTTAATTTGGTACCTACAGCAAGACTCGAACGTCGCAACAGAATGTCATATTGGCTACCAATCAAACGACTACATAATCAACATCGGAGCAAACAAAAAAATCGACAGAAACGCAGGCGATTGCCTAACCAGAGCCCAATCAAACTTCTGGCTACAAATCAACCCAAATTGCCACGAAGAAGAATTTTCAATAGAATGCGACCAATCATTCATCGCAAACTTAATCTACAAGAACAAAAATTCCCCGACAATATACGTCCTCGAGGGGACAGACTCAGAACCCGCGTTCGGCTCAATCAAGCTCAACATCAAATCAAAATGCTTCGGAAAAAACTCTTGCGATTATGAAGCAACAGTGTGGGCAACCTTGGCATTATTAGAAACAGGTCACAACGTCGAGGACTTCATCCCATATGTCGTCGCAATGTCCGATACAAACAAACAATACCTCCCAGAAGCATTCATCTACATGCTAACAAACTACGAAGACTACGCAACTCAACTAATAGCCGACCAAAAATTAGGAAATTATTGGGAAGCCCCAACTTCGGCATACAATAGATATTACGACACATCGATAACACTCATCGCCCTCGGCAGCTCATCATCAGAACAAATCACAAAAGCAAAAGACTGGCTATTATTCTCACAAGGTACAAACGGATGCTGGCAAAACTCAATCCAAGAAACAGCTATGTCCCTATGGGCACTAACAGGGAGAAGCGGACGAACATCAAATGGCAGAGGCGTAACATATTGTTCAGAAGCAAAATACTTTTGCATCCCATCAGCAGATTGCCCATCATCCGAAAACGTCGGCAACAATTATTTCTGCCCATCGCTATCAGACACATGTTGCACAAGTGAAAACATAAAATCCTGTTTTGAATATAGCGGGAAAGAATGTTTAACAACCGAAACCTGCGTCGGTAATTCAAGAAAGGCCACAGATACAAGCAGTTGTTGCACCGGCGAATGTAAACCAATACCGCAAGAAACTGAATGCGAAAAAAACTTCTACACATGTATGGACCAATGTTCTGAATTCCAAGAACCAATAACGACATATTCATGCGACACTCCACAAGTCTGCTGCCGAACCAAAACAACACAACAGAGTTCGTCGTGGTGGCTCTGGATTCTAGTTATTTTAATAATCGCAGTCCTCACCGCAATAGCATATATCTTCCGAAACAAATTAAAACTCCTGTTATTCCGAATCAAAAGCAGATTTAAAAAAGATAAAGGGAAAGGAGGTCCTTCATCACGAGGAGGTCCAAGTATGCCACCAAGACCAGGCTTTTCCCCAATAAGAAGGCCACAGCCACCAGTCGCCCAAATGCAACAAAAATCACAGCACAGAGATACTGCAATGTCAGAAACTTTCAAAAAGCTAAAAGAAATGTCTCGTTAGTATGAACAAACTTTATTTTCTATTTTCTATTTTCTATTTTCTATCATTAACAACAGCCGCGCCAATTTTAATTTTCCAACACAACCAAACGCAACCCGGCGAAACAATTCTCGCGACGATAACAATCTCTGGAACATTCATAAAACAAATCGAACCAACCGATATCACATTTTTCGAAGCCCGAAAAGAAGTTTTCTTTGAACACGACATCACATTCTATAACAACACCTACTACCTCTACATTTATACAACCCGTCCCGGCAACTTCACAATCAAAATTGAAAACATTCTATTCAAAGAATCAGAAAAACTTCAATCAAAAACAATCCAACAAGACTTCGCAATCCAAGACTCAATAAACCAAACCCAAATCCTATCAATTAAACCCGGCTTCATTTTCACAACCCAAACCCCAAAAATAAAACTAACAAACAAAGGAACAGCGACGCTAAATATAACATACAACAAAACAATAATCTCAATCCAATCATTAGAAACAAAAGAAATAACATTATCCCCAACCGAAATTTTCTCAATAGCCGAAATCTCATCATACAAAAAATTCTCAATTCCAATAATCTATCCTCCAGTAAACGGAACATTCCAAGCCAAACCACCACTTGATTTAAAACAAGAACCAAAATTACTCTTCGCTGAACTTTTGACAAAAACCGAATCTCAAGAAACAATCCAACTATTCAACTTCGGCAATGAAACAATAACAAACATCGAAATCTCATCAGACCATACATTCATCAAAACAGAACCAATAGAAAATATATCAGCAAAAGAAATTTACAATCTAACCATAACATTCTCTCCATCAACCCCCGGTCACTTTCAAGGCAACATCAACATCACATACACTCAATACGAAAAACAAAATACTCTCCAAATCCCACTAAGTATATTCATCCTTCCTCAGGGAAGTACACAAGAAGATTTCCAAATATCAGAAGAAACATGCGAAGAAAAACAAGGAACACCTTGCACAATCGAAGAAGTTTGCGACGGCAAAGCAACATTCACAAAAAACAACAAATATTGCTGTATTGGAACTTGCCAACCAATCAAACAAGACGAAAAAAAATTCAGCTACGGCTGGCTCATTGCAATAATAATTTTCATAACCATTGCCGCCGCCGGCTACTACTTCTACAAAAAACAAAAAAAGATAAAACCTCAAACTCCAGAAGATAAAATAAAAGAAACCTCAGAAAAATACTCCAAAAGAATCAAAGGCGGCCTAACAAATTCTTAATCATTTCTTCTTAGATTTCTTCTTAATCTTCTTAACACTCTTATTATTAACTTTCTTAGCAACCTTGTCCCACTCTTCTATTTTTGCAAGAAGTTCCTTTTCTCTCTCCGCCATCTGCTTCAACCTAACCCCAGCAATCTTCGCAATCTCATCATACCGATGCATCCTCCCCGAAATATTATTCAACAAATCAGTCGCCTCAACCATGCTCAAAGTCACATTGGTCGGCTCAATCACCTCAACCGACGACGGCATAAAATCAAACATCGTCTCGCTCAACCGCGCAAAACTATCACACTCAAAATCAGCCTCGGCAAAACAAGTCAACATCTTCTCTTCACCTTTCTTTTCATTAACTCCCCCAACCACAATTTCTCTCGGCTCGCTAAGTTTTATAGAATGAACTGTAATATCATTAACTTTATTCAAAACCCCAACGTGTTCACTCAAAGCGGCCTTTAAATGTTCCGCCGGCCGCCCCGCAATCTCAACAATCATTATCGCACGAACCATAAACCAACAAAACAAAAACCCCTTTTAATTCTTTCCCTATATACTAAACACCCCAAATAAAATCCATGTAATCTGTGTAATCCGTGCCTCATCCGTGTCCTTTTTCTCTTGACAAAATTACACCCAATCTCACAACATCACAAATTAAAAATCTATGTAATCCGTGCCCGTCCGTGGCTATTCTTCTTCAGCGTTCCCAAACCAAAATCCCAATCACAAAAATCAAAAACACAGCAAACCCATAAACCAACTTATCAACAACCATCGAATCCCGCGACTCATAAACAACATCCCCATTCAAAACAACAACATCTTCGCTAACCTCCCCCAAAACAACAACCTCATCTTCACCACTTTCAACTTCCATGGCATCATCCTCCAAAACCCTAGACGCCCGCACAACAAATTCCCCAATCTCAAAAAACTCCCTCTTATCACCTTGCCTCAACTTCAAAATCCCATCATACCTCCCAACCTCCGAAACCTTCAACCTCACTTCAACTTCCTCCCCATCCTCAACAAACTCACTCAAATAATAATACCCCGACAGCCACTTATCCTCGCTATCATCCCAAATCTCCAAAACCGAATCCCGCTCACTATCAAACTCAACCTTCACATCATAAACCCCATCCCCATCAAAAACATCCAACGAACACTCAAACTCCTCGCCAACAAAAATTTTATTCGGGCAATCAAAATCAACATCAACCGCCGAAACAAACCCAACCACCAACAAAACCAAAACAATCCATCTCATCTCATCCTCCCCAAAACTTCCCCAACATCAACATACTCAACCACAACATTTCTCCCAATCTTCTTCTTAGAAGCAACCAAAATCTCACTAAAAATCCCCTTATCTAAATACCAAACACACTTCTCTTTCTCCACCCTCGACAAATTCCCATTCATCTTAACCTCAACCCCAATCACCTTAAACAAATCCCCACGTCGAGAAAAACAAATAAAATCCGGGAACCCAGTCCCAATAGTCATTACCTTGTTGAACGGATTAAACTTCCTCTTGCACGGCACAATCTTCCCCTCATCCAAATCAACATTATTCGACCACTTATCAACAACCCACCCTTTCCCCTCCAAATCCTTCCGAACTTTTGCCTCAAACAAACCCCCATCCGCCCGACTCTTCGACCCTCGCCTAATCTTCGACTTCCGCTTCAACACAACATTCCCCTTATCGTCGACACTCGCCTTAAACTCACTCTCAACTTCCTTCGATTCCAATTCCATTAAATAACAAGAATACCAAGAATTATAAATCTTCACAAAACCATATTATCTATTTTCTAATCTCTATTATCTCTCGCGACTATAAGTCGCGAGCATAAACAGTCCGCCGCCCATTAGCCTTCGCACGCTCCTGCGCCTTCTTCAAAATATCCTCAACCTTCATCTCCAACGCCACATTCACATCCTCCCCAACATTTATCTCAACAACCTTCTTCACTTTACTCCACACAACCAACCCCATATTATTTCAAACTCCCCAACAATTTAATAATCTTTCCCTCGCCAACAACCTTAATCAACGCCGCCAACCGAGGCCCCTTCGACTTACCAATCAAAGCCCTATAACAAACATCAAAAAAATCAGTATTACTCAAACCAACCTTCTCACAAATCTCATAAAACTTATCAAACAATTCTTTCTCACTAAAATCCCCAGAAGACAAAATCTCCCTCAACTTAACCAAAGCATCTTTTTCCTTCTTAGAAAACTTACCATCAACCTTCGAAGCAACAGAAAACTTCATATCATTCCCAGCATACTTCTCCAACCAATTCGCAACTTTCTCAGCCCTCAACTTATCAAACGAATTCAACCCATCCAACTTCCCAATCTGAACCAGCGTAGTCAAATGCCTAAAACCCATTCTCAACGGCTTCTTCTTCGGCACATCAACAACACTCATCTCATACATCCGCTTCTCCCTATCATCACATCCTCCACTAAAATACTTCTCCTCCAACGCGTCGAACTTCTCATAAATACTAATCACATCATTATCAAAACTAATCTCAAACGCACTCTTCGGCTTCGTCCCGACAAACAAATATCTAAGAACAGCTGGCTCATAAACTTCCAAAACATCATTCAAACTCAAAGCATTCCCACTCGAACTAGAAAAAACATCTCCACCCTTAATACCAATCCATTCATAAAATTGATAAATCGGCGGCTCAAACCCAAACACTTCTTTCGAAATCTCCTTCGCCGTCGTGAAAGACCCCCCATGAACACTATGGTCAATTCCCCCCGGCTCAAAATCAACTCCCTCAAACTTCCAACGCAAAGGCCAATCAACCCTCCACCGAATACTCACAATCCCCTTCTTCCGAATATCAAACGTCTCAGAATGCCCACACTCGCATTCATAACTAACTTCATAACCATCAACGCCCTTTATCGTCGACAAATCTTTCCCGCACTTAGAACAATAAACCATAATCGGCCACCAATCTTTTTCCAACGGCTCTTTCCGATACTTATTCAAAATTCCGACAATCTCGTCCTTATTATCCAAAGCAACCCTAATCAAATCCGCATAAGCACCTTTCTTATTCATAACATTCTGATAAATAAACTCCGGCTCAATCCAAACATTCTTCAACGAACTCTCAAAATTCTTCTCATTAAACTCAGCATAACTCATCTTCGAATCAAACGGCGACGGGATATCACTAATCGGCATCCCAATATATTTCTCAAATTTTTTATCAACCCCCTTCGGCACCTTTCGGAACCTATCAAAATCATCCCAAGAATAAATAAACCGAACGCTCTCCCCTTTATTCCTTAATGCCCGCACAACCATATCAGTCGTAATCACCTCGCGAAAATTCCCAATATGAACCTGTCCCGACGGCGTAATCCCCGACGCGCAAACATAAACCTTTTTACTACCTTTCTCTTTAATTATTTTGTCCGCAATAGCGTCAGCCCAAAAAAATTTATCAGTCATACGCTCATAAATAAGAAATACTTTATAAAACTATCAAAACCTCAAAACCTTAAACTCATCAAAATCCCCGCCCCACTTCCTTTTCTCAACGACAACATCCCGAATCTGCGCATGTTTCGGCCCCTTCCTTACTTTATTCCTCAACCTCTCAATCGCATCATCCTCACCCTCGACGACAATCTCAACATCCCCACTTTCCAAATTCCTCACAAATCCCCGCAACTTCAACTCATCAGCACTCTCCTTCACAAACTGCCTAAAAAAAATCCCCTGCACCGTCCCCTTCACAATAAACCTCGCTCCACTTTTCATCCAGTAAAAACACAACTCAACTTTTTATACATTCCTATTCAAATGTCCGTGTAATCTGTGCTCGTCCGTGGCTAAAATTATTCCTTCCTATCAATCTCATTATGAACAAGCGTAACAACCTGCGAAGCAAACAACATCTTAGGCGAAACCCGAACCTTCCTCATCGGCACATGCTTAACCCACTTCATCTCATTCTTCGGAATCCCATCATGGTCTCCAACGACAAAAACCACATCATTTTCAAACTTAACATCCCGAATATCCTCTCCTCGCTTATCTAAAATAAAAATCTCTTTCCCATCGCGATTAAATTCCTCCATCAATTTTACAAACCCCTTCTTCTCAACACTATACCCCGCCCCAACTTCAACCTTAACATCCTTCTTGTACTTATACAACATCCTCCTAATAAGACCAGCCACATCTTTCTTGCTAATATCAATTTTCCCCTCGACGCCATCCAAATTCTTTCCCGGAAAAATCTCAAGATGCTTCGGCGAATCCGGCGGCCCCATTAAAATCAAATGCACCTTAACATCGTCCCGCATCGCCCGCGAAATAAACAAACTCTGAATAATAAACTGACACGCGATATCAATCCGCCCCACCTTCATCAAATCATCCTTAATCAAATTCCCCGCCGTAACCCCGCTCGCCGAATAATAAACAAACTCCCTTACCATTTTAATTATTAATCAATTTACCCTCTTTCCAATACTCATAAAGCGGACCAATTAGAGCAAAAATAAAAGACATAATTAACATTTCTTTTCTAGTATTTTTCCTCCAAATAAAAAAACCCAACCAAAAAACAAAAAAAAATTATTCCCATTAACAAATATGTATATTGATATTCCATTTTAATATTTATAATTTAATCTTATTAAAACTTACCTCAATTAAAAAATCCGTGTTCATCTGTGAAATCCCTTCCCTAATCCGTGTTCCTTTTTAATTTGTATATAAGTTACATCTCCCAAAATATCCAACAAATCCCAAACTAAAACCTAACCTTCCCCCAAAATTCCAACGCATCCTTCAATTCCAAATGCTTCTCAGAATAATCACTTAAACTATCTCCCTTCATAACCGCATCGACCGCCTGCCTCATCGCCGTCGCCCCAACCTTCGTCCCAGCCGGATGCCCATGGACCCCACCCCCAGCCTGAATAATAATATTCGCCCCAAAATTCCTCATCAAATACGGAACATGCCCCGGATAAATCCCCCCCGAGCAAACACTAAATACCGGCTTCATCCCACCCCAATCCTGCGCCACCCGATGCTTAGTCTTCACAACCCGGCGCATCTCAATCTCCTCATTAATCTCCTTCACCTCACGAACACTCCCACGCATCTTCCCAATCCCCGTCCCAATATGCAAACTATCAACCCCAGCCAACCTCGCAAAATCCGCAACACACATCATCGACAACCCATGCTCAGGATTCTCAGTAAACGCCCCATGCATCGCCCGATGCGCATGAATCCCCAACTTGCAATTCTCCCTCAGCGTCTGCAAGCTCGCAAATCCCGCAGTAATAATATCATGCATCACAAACTTCCCGCCCAACTCAGCAACAACATCTGCTCGCCTCAACATCTCCAAAGCCTCCGCCGTCACATTAATCAGATACCCCTTCCGCTCCCCAGTCTCTTCAGCCGCTTTATCACGCATCTCCAAAGTATTCGCCGCCCTCTTATCAAACGGATTAAACTTCTGACTCGCAAGATTCTCGTCATCCTTAACCAAATCACAACCCCCGACCCAAGCATCATAAGCAACCCTCGCATGGTCCTTAGTTTTCAACCCAAGTTTAGGCTTAACAATCGTCCCAACCAACGGCCGCTTCTTCACCCCCAAAATTTTCCGATAACCCTCAATCCCAAACCGAGGACCAGGAAAAGATTTCAAAAGTTTAGACGGGAACTTAATATCCTCCAACCTTAACCCCTCAACGCACTTCATCCCAAAAACATTCCCCGCAATTGACGACAAAATATTCGAAACCGAACCCCCCTCAAAAAGTTCAGAAGGATACGCAATCTTCGCCCAACTCCCAGAAATCGCAAAAACCCTCACCCCCAACTTATTCACATACTTCCGACTCGACGAAACCGGCGTCCACGTCCCAATCGATGACTCCAACGCAACATTATTAACAGCTTCCTCAAACCCCATCCCCGACGGCAAAACCCGAAACAAACAAACCAAATCATTCCTCAATGGCTTATACAACTTATCGATAAAATCAAGCTTCTTCATTATATTATTCCAACCGTTTTTAATATCGCCCACAAAACTATACTCCCCAAAGCAACCCACGCCAACCATTCCCAAATAGACCTCTTTACCATCTTCATAACAATAAGAAAAATACCTTTATATTATTTCCCACAACAAGTCAAATCCCCACACCGCCGATGATACGCCTGACACTCCGAACACTTCCCATGCCGAGGGCAATCCCACTCACACGGACAATCCGAATTTTCAACTTCCATTAATCCCACCCCAATAAAATTATCCCAAGCACAGCTAAAATCACACCAATACCTTTAGTTAAAGTAAATTCTGACTTAAACACAAAAATCGAAATAACAGCTACCAATAAAATATGAACACCGCTAACAGCCAAAGGGTATCCCGGATTAGAACTAATATTTATCGAATTCAACAAAAACACATTTCCAAGAAAAGAAAATACCGCAGCGACAACCAACAATATAATCGCCCACTTTGAAATCGAAAAACCCTCCTTCGCACCAACTATATACAAAAAAGCAATCAATGCTCCAAACAAAGCCAAATACATATACAACAAATAACTCTTAACGCCCAAATCTAAAATCTTCTTATTTATCAAAAACATTAAAGTAAATGAAATCATCGCCCCAATTGCAAGAATAAACCATCCCATTTTCATTTTTTCCTCAATTTATATCCTTTTTTAATATCCTCAATAATCCACCCAAGTTTATTAAGCTTATCCCTAATCTCATCACTCTTCCCCCAATCCTTCT